>OLPG01001695.1_pt1 | contig 17725 bp, 15 predicted proteins | sample 1672311 | NCBI WGS metagenome assembly OLPG01 (sample SAMEA3136670, study PRJEB25190) | human gut metagenome | biome: human gut; feature: human-associated habitat; material: faeces | place: Austria | collected 2013
CTGAGTGGCCACCAGACTGTTGCGGGGGATCTGCAGCATGTGCAGCGCCCCGTTCTTGATGTCGAACTGGCAGTACAGGATCATGTCCGTCATGCCGTCGTTGGAGGTGGGGTCGTTGGAGTAGTTGCGGCCTTCTTCATAGTCGATGCCGCAGACGAGGATGTTGACCACATCGCCCTTGTACTCCTCAAGGGTCTGTATCTCCTCGGTGATGGAGGGGGCGTCCTCCTCCGGACGGAGGTTCTCTTCCACCCTGCCCACCATACCGACGGCATACACCACCACGCCCGAGATGACGGCCAGCACCGCCAGCGTCACAGCCAGCGGGAGCCAGAGCGGGGTCTTTTTCTTCTTTTTGCGGCGGCGGGGAGGCTCCTTGCCGCCCGCAGGGGCCGAATGACGGGGCGGCTTTGCGCCGCCGCTGCCGCCCGCGCGGCGGGGAGGCTCTGCGGGGGAGGGCTTTTCCTCTGCAAAGAAGTCCGGCTGGGCAGGCTGCACAGGCCGGGATGCAGGAGCCTTTTCGGCCCGCCGCTCCGTCGGGCGGTTGAGTGAACGGTCTGTCTTGATATGACGCGGAGTCTGACTCATTCCATCTTATTCCTTCCAAGCGTTTTGGGGAGTCGGCTGTTGGCCGAAAAACTCCTGTTCAGGGTTTTGTATTCTTTAGTATACCATTCTTCCCCACGATTCGCAATCAGCATTCTTTCTTCTGATGGGCCAGGATGTCTTCATAGGCGGCAGCGGACTGGGGGTCCAGCGGCTTGCCCTGGGAGAGGACGAAATCGTTGGTCTGTTTCAGCGCAGCCAGCATGGCGGCGTCGAGGTCTTTCATTTCCAGCTTCCGCAGCTTGCCAACGCCCGGCCAGTCCCGCTCTTTGCTGGTCATGTCGGCCAGGTAGACCACCTTGTCCAGCTTCGACATTCCGGCCTTGCCCGCCGTGTGGCAGGCGATGGCGGAAAGGATGGCCTCATCCTCCACGCCCCACTGGGTGCGGGCGAGGATGGCCGCACAGATGCCGTGCCAGACGGGGTTAGGCCGCTCTTCCCCGCCCTCGGCGTACTGGGGATACTGCCGCATCAGTTCTCTCATCTCGTCCTTGGAGATCTCCTTGGCCGAGTCGTGGAGCAGGGCGGCCAGCGCAGCCTTGTCCTCATCGACACCGTAGCGCTTCGCCAGCTTAACGGCCATTTTTTTCACGTTCAGGGTGTGCTCGTAGCGCTTGTCACTCAGCCGGCTGCGCACAAGCTCTTTTGCCTGTTTCTGATTCATTTGTGACTTCGTCTCCTTTGGTGTACAGCCCCTCGCGCCGGATGACCCGGCGCACCGAGACCGGAAGCTCGTTTTCACATTCCTCTCCGGCGGCGAGGCGGGTGCGGAGGACGCTGGACGCCATGGGCAGAGCCTCCACCGGCGCGAACAGGATGCGCGCGCCGGAAGCGTCCAGCTGCCGGGCCTTGGCGTGGAGAGCCGGGTCGTCGCCGACATTCCGGCTCGTGACCACCAGATGGGCCAGACGAAGGATGTCCTCCCAGCGGTGCCACCCGTCGAAGCTCAGCAGCATATCGCTGCCGATGGCGAGGTACAGCTCATCGCCGGGATTCTCCCGGGCCAGCTTTTCCAGCGTGAGGACGCTGTAATTCTTCCGGCCCTGCTCCGCCTGCTCCACCTCCCAGCCGCTGACCTCGAGGCCGAAGCCCATCTCCCGGGCCAGCTCCGCAAAGCAGCCGCACATTTCCACCCGGAGCGGGCCGGGGGCGGATGTCCCCTGCTTGAAGGGGGAGACACCCGCCGGCATGACCACCACGCGGTCCGGGCAGACCCGGGCAGCGGCGGCGCGGAGGTTGTTCAGGTGGCCGTAGTGGGGCGGGTCGAAGGAGCCGCCGTAAAGCAGGATACGCATCACTTCAGCAGGTCGGCGTAGGCGCTGTCCTTCTTTTTCTGGAGGTAGAGCACGAACTTGGAGCCGATGACCTGCACGCAGTCGGCGCCGGTGGCTTCGGCCAGCTTGACGGAAGCCTCGCGGGCGTTGTACATGCTGCTCTCAAGCACCTTGAGCTTGATGAGCTCGCGGGCGTCGAGGCAGTCCTTCACACCCTGGATCATGGTCTCGTCGATCTCACCCTTGCCCACGATAAAAACGGGGTCCATGGTGTTTGCCTTGCCGCGCAGAATGGCGCGCTGTTTGCTCGTCAACATAATTTTTTCTCCTTTTATTTCAGAAATTCAGGTAATTCTTTTTCCAGCTTTGCCAGCGCCACACCACGGTGGCTGATGGCATCCTTTTCGTCCGGGGTGAGCTGGGCATAGCTGCGGCCCTCGGTATTGGGGCGCTTTTCCGCCTTGCCCACGCCGCATTCATCTGGGATGAACAGCGGATCGTAGCCAAAACCGTAATCACCCGCCAGGCGCGCAAAGGCCACCTTGCCCGGGCACTCGCCCCGGCAGGTCAGGTGCCGGCCGGTGGGCAGGATGAAGCAGACAGCGGCCACAAATTTTGCGCCGCGCCGTTCCGCCGGGACATCCTGCATATTCTCCAGCAGCTTGTCGTTGTTGGCCTCATCGTCGCCGTGGCGGCCGCAGTAGCGGGCGCTGTACACGCCGGGGGCACCCTCCAGCGCATCCACACAGAGGCCCGAGTCATCGGCGATGGTGGGCAGACCGCTGGCTTTGCAGATGGTCTCGGCCTTGATGAGGGCGTTTTCCTCAAAGGTGGTGCCGGTCTCATCGGGTTCAATGGTGATGCCCAGCTCCTTCTGGCTGACCACCTCGTGGCCCTGCGCTTCCAGAATGCGCCGCAGCTCACGGAGCTTACCGGCGTTGCCGGTCGCTGCACAAATTTTCATGTTTTTCTCCTCTCTGCCCCTGTCGAACTCCTACACTTGGCTCCCCTGCCAGGAGAGCTGGACGCGCCAAAGCGCGGCCTGAGAGATCTGATTGCAGATCCGTTCGACACTTAATGCTTCCACTGCCGGGGCAGCAGCTCTTCCACATAGCCCTCCGGGGTGAAGGGGATCAGGTCATCGATGCCCTCACCCACGCCGATGAACCGCACGGGCAGGCCCAGCCGCTGCTTGACCGCCACGACACAGCCGCCCTTGGCGGTGCCGTCCAGCTTGGTCAGGATGATGCCGGTGGCGTTTGCCGCCTTGCAGAACTCCCGGGCCTGGCTGATGGCGTTCTGGCCCGTGATGGCATCCAGCACCAGCAGGGTCTCCAGACTGGCCTCGGGGCTGGCCTTTTTGACGCTGCGGCTGATCTTGGAAAGCTCTGCCATCAGGTTTGCCTTGTTGTGCAGGCGGCCTGCGGTATCCGCAATGACCAGATCATAGCCGCGGGCGGTGGCCGACTTGACCGTGTCAAAAATGACAGCGGCGGGGTCTGCGCCCTCGCCCGCCTTGACAAGGGGCACACCCGCCCGGTCGGCCCAGATCTCCAGCTGCTCGCTGGCGGCAGCACGGAAGGTATCGCCTGCAGCCAGCATGACCTTTTTGCCCTGACGGGTATAGAAATCGGCCAGCTTGGCAATGCTGGTGGTCTTGCCCACCCCGTTCACGCCGATGACCAGAATGACGGCGGGCGTGCCGCTCAGGTCCATCTCAGCTTCGGGGCGCATCTCATCGGCAATGAGGTCGCGCAGTTCATCGCTGGCCTGCTCACCGGTTTTCAGACCCTTCTCGTTCACCCGGTCCCGCAGCTTGTCCACCAGTTTGATGGCCACTTCACCGCCCACATCGGCCAGAATGAGCTGCTCTTCCAGCTCATCGTAAAGATCATCATCGATCTTGCTGCCGGTGAGGGTATTCATAATATTGCCCCAGAAGCCCGTGCGGGTCTTTTCGAGGCCGTCTTTCATCTTATCTTTTTCTTTTTTGCCAAATCCAAAGAGGCCCATTGGTTCTCTCCTTTGTTTTGCTGTTTCTATCCGTGATGGCAAAACCCGCCATTTCACGATTTGCGCTCAGTGCTGCCCGGTATGCCAAGGGCTCCCCTACTAGGGGAGCTGGCGAGCGAAGCGAGACTGAGAGGTTTAATCTATTATACCTACGAAACCAGCGTCGCGTCAACCTGTTCCAGATCCAGCTTGAGCAATTTCGACACGCCGTCCTCCTGCATGGTCACACCGTACAGGACATTGGCGGCCTCCATGGTGCCGCGGCGGTGGGTGATGACGATGAACTGGGTCTTGTCGCTCACCCGGCGCAGGTACTGCGCAAAGCGGACGACATTGGCGTCATCCAGCGCGGCCTCGATCTCGTCGAGGATGCAGAAGGGCGCGGGGTTGACGGCGAGGATGGCGAAATAGATGCTGATGGCCACCAGCGCCTGCTCGCCGCCGGACAGGGCTTCCAGATTCTTGATGACCTTGCCCGGCGGGGCCACCCGGATGCCGATGCCGCAGGAGAGCACGTCGCTCTCATCTTCCAGCACAAGGCTGGCCTCGCCGCCGCCGAACAGTTCGGTGAAGACGCGGCCAAAGTTCTCGTTGATGGCCCGGAAGCTGTCGGTGAAGATGTCTTTCATCTGGCCCGACAGGCTGGTGATCATTCTGGTCAGCTCGTTCCTGCTGCCCTCGACGTCCTCCACCTGAGCGCGGAGGGTGTCGTAGCGGGCCTTGACTTCCTGATACTCCTCGATGGCGCTGACATTGACGTTGCCCAGAGCGCGTATCTTGCCCCGCAGGTCGGCCACCTGCGCCCGGAGGACGTTCACGTTCTCGAACTCCACGCAGAGCTCTTCGGCCTGAGAGAGGGTCAGCTGATACTCGTCCCAGAGCTTCGCGGCCATTTGGTCGTATTCGCCCTCGGCGGCGGCTTTCCGCTCCGCCAGACGGGCCATCTCGCGGCCCATCTCTTCCCGCTCATCGGCGGCGGCGCGGCCTTTTGCAAGAGCCTCCGTCTCGTCCTTCTGGCAGAGCAGGCGCTTCTCGGTGGCCTCGCGTATCTCGGCCTCTTTTGCCGCGATGAGCGCGGTGCTGTCGGTCTTGGCCCGGCGGATGGCCTCTATCTCTTCCTGACAGGCCCCGCTGCGAGCGGCGAGGGCCGTGAGGCTCTCTTCCAGCGCGGCGCGGCGGCTCTCAGCGTCTCTGGCCTGTTTTTCCAGCGCTTCGATCTGGCTGCGGGCCAGCTCGGCGTCCTTCTGACGGGCCAGCTGCTCCATCCGCTTGGCGCTCAGGCGCTCGGCGAGGCTCCGCTGCTGTGCAAGGAAGGCGTCGTCGCCCTCGGCAATGCGTTCCAGCTCGGCCGTCCGCGTCTCGATGTCGGCGGCAAGGGCTTCTTCCTGCTTTGCGGCGTCTTCGGCACGGGCGCGGGCGGCGTCCAGCTGGGCTTTCCGCCGCTCCATCTCATCCTGACGCCCGGCGAGCGCTGCTTCCGACTGCTCCACAGCCGCCTCGAGGCGTTTCTGTTCGGCCTCGGCGCGGATGCGGTCATTGGCCGCCGTAATGATCTCGCTCTCGGTGGCGGTCAGCTCTGCGGCCAGCGCATCCACCTGTGTTTTCAGCTCGTCGGTGCGGTCCTGCGCCGCGAGGCAGTCCTTCTGGAGTTTGGCGGCCCTGACGCGCAGCTCTTCCATCTCCTGCTTGCGGGTGAACAGGCCCGCCGACCGCTGGACGCTGCCGCCGGTGAAGCTGCCGCCCGCGTTGATGACCTGACCGTCCAGCGTGACCACCTTGTTGTGGTAGCCCAGCTCCCGGGCCACACGGGAGGCTTCGTTGATGTCGTCCACCACCACGATGCGGCCCAGCAGATTCGACACGATGTTCGCATAGCGGAGGTCGGCCTTGACGAGGCTGGACGCCAGCCGGGCCGAACCGGAAAGACTCCCCCGGAAAAAGCCGGGCTGAACGGTGTCCAGCGGCAGAAAGGTGGCGCGGCCCGCGTTCTCGCTGCGGAGCAGGGCGATGCCGGCCTTGGCAGCGGCTTCGTTCTCCGTCACGATGTTCTGCAGTGCGCCGCCCAATGCCGTTTCAATGGCGACTTCCCGCCCCGGCTCGACGCTCAAAATCGACGACACCGGCCCGATGATGCCCCGCAGACGGCGGGCCGACGCGGCCCGCATGACCGTCTTGACCGAGTTCTGGTAGCCGTCCATGTTCTTTTCCAGCTCTTTCAGCACGCCGAGGCGCTGACGGGCGGCGTCCAGTTCACGGCCAAGCTTCTGCTCGGCGGCATCGGCCTCATTGAGGGCGGTGCGACGGCCTTTCAGCTTGAGCTCCACGCCGGCCTTCACATTTGCCAGCTGCTTTTCGTTCTCGGCCAGCATCTTCCGGTACTCAATGGTATCGGCAAGGTCCTGCTTTGCCTCGTCCCGCTGGGCCTCGAGGGCCTCAGTGTTCTCGGCGAGGGCGGGCAGCTGCTCCTGCGCGGCCTGAGCGGCGGCTTCGGCGGCGGCTTTCGCCACCTGTGCCTCGGTACGCTTCGCCGTCAGGTCGGCCACCTCAGCCCGCAGGATGTCCCGGCGGGCGCCGCTGGCGTTGTTCTCACTGGTCAGACGCAGCAGTTCCGCGTCCAGCTCGGCCAGCTCTGCGGCCAGCTTTTCCCCTGCCGCTGCCATGGACCGGGCCACGGCGCGGTGGCGTTCCAGCGCGGCGGCAGCCTCGGTGCTGTCCTGCTCGCCTGCGGCGATGTCCTCCCGCAGTGCGGCGGCGCTCTCCTCGTTGCGGGCGATGTCGTTTTCCAGCACGGCGATTCGGCTGTCGCTGCCGGAAAGCTCTTCTGTGATGCTGCGAATATCCCCATTCAGGCGCTCGACGGCAATGGTCAGCTGCTGTGCCTGCATACGGATCTTCTCAGCCTCGGCCTCGGCGGCTCTGGCCTCCCGGTCAAACCTCTCATACTCGGCCTGAGCGGTCTCATAGTCCCGCACCTGACGGCGGACGGCCTCCCGGGCGCGGTGGACGCCGTCGGTCCAGAGGGTGACTTCCAGCGTCTTCCGCCGGGCGCTGAGCTCGAGAAAGCGCTGGGCCTTCTCGCTCTCTTTTTCCAGCGGGCCGACCCGGGCTTCCAGCTCGTCGAGGATGTCCCGCAGACGCTCGAGGTTCTCTGCCGCCGCAGCCAGACGCCGCTCCGCCTCGTTTTTGCGGTAGCGGTACTTGGCGATGCCGCAGGCTTCCTCGAAAATTTCGCGGCGCTCGCTGCTTTTTGCGGCGACGATCTCTGCGATGCGGCCCTGTCCGATGACGGAGTAGCCGTCCCGGCCGATGCCGGTGTCCAGCAGCAGCTCGTAGATGTCCTTGAGGCGGCAGAGCTGGCCGTTGATAGTGTACTCGCTCTCGCCGGAGCGGTAGTATTTGCGGCCGATGACGGCTTCGTCGGCGTCGATGTCCAGCGTGTGGGCGCTGTTGTCCAGCGTCAGGCGCACCATGGCAAAGCCCATGGCTCCCCGGCGGCGGGTGCCGCCGAAGATGACGTCCTCCATCTTTCCGGCAGCGCGAAGCTGGCGGGAGCTGGTCTCGCCCAGCACCCATCGCACCGCGTCTGAGAGGTTCGATTTGCCCGAGCCGTTGGGGCCGACGACGCCGGTGACGCCCTCGTCGAAGCGTATCCTGACCTTATCGGGGAAACTCTTGAAACCTTGAATTTCCAGTTCCTTGAACACCATGTTACTTTTCCTTGATGACGCCCAACAGCTTCAGGGCCTCGCGGGCGGCATGCTGCTCCGCCATTTTCTTGCTGCGGCCCTCGCCCCGGGCCACGCAGTCCGAGTTGAACCGGACGGCCACCACAAAATGCTTGTTGTGGTCGGGGCCGGTCTCCTGTTCCACCACATAGCTCAGCTTCTCTTCGGGGTTCTGCTGGACGATCTCCTGCAGGCGGGTCTTGTAGTCGGCCTCGGCGTACTTGCCCTCGGTGATAAAGGGCAGGATGAAGTTCTTTGCCACCTCCATGCCGCCGTCGAGGTAGAGGGCGGCGATGAGGGCTTCAAAGGCGTCCGACACGACGCTGGGGCGGGTGCGGCCGCCGCAGTGCTCTTCGCCCCGGCCCAGACGCAGGTAATCGCCGAGATTGATCTCCTGAGCGAACTGGAACAATGCGCCCTCGCTGACGAGGCTGGAGCGGATGCGGGTCAGATCGCCCTCGGGGCGGTCGGCATAGGCGTGGAACAGATAGTCCGCCGAGACGATCTGCAGCACGCTGTCGCCCAGAAACTCAAGCCGCTCGTTGTGTTTGACGGGCGGGCGGGTCTCGTTGGCGTAGCTGGTGTGGGTGAGCGCCGTTTCCAGCAGCTCCGGGTGCTTGAACTTGTAACCAATAATTGTTTCCAACTGATGGCTCATGTTTTTTTACTCCCTTTTGCGATGTTATTCCTTGGTAGTGTTCAGTTCGTCCAGCGCAGCCTGCATGGTGCCGCACAGATCGTTCTCCACGCAAATTTTAGCCTGACGGATGGCGTTCTTTATGCCCTTGGCCTTAGAGGAGCCGTGAGCCTTGATGACCGGCTGCTTTGCGCCCAGGAAGGGTGCGCCGCCGTACTCCTCGCTGTCCATCTGGTGCTTGAGGTCAGACACGCTGTCCTTCAGCAGCAGATAGGCCAGCTTGCCGCCCAGATTCTTGAGGAACATTCCCTTGAGCATCCCCAGCAGCATCTTGGCGACGCCCTCGGTCAGCTTGAGAATGACGTTGCCGGTAAAGCCGTCGCAGACGACCACGTCCACGTCGCCGTTCGGCACATCACGGGGCTCGATGTTGCCCACGAAGCGGATGCCCGGAATGGTCTTTAGCAGCTGATGGGCTTCTTTGAGCATCGGGGTACCCTTGCTCTCCTCTGCGCCGTTGTTGGCCAGCGCCACGCTGGGGGAGGTGCGGCCCTCCACCTTGTTCACGTAGCAGCTGCCCATGACAGCGAAAGCGGCCAGCATCTCGGGGCGGCACTCGACATTGGCGCCGCAGTCCAGCAGCAGATACGCCTTATTTTGGGCCGGCACCATGGTGGCCAGCGCCGGGCGCTTGATTCCCCGCAGGGTGCGGACGATGAGGCTTGCGCCCACATGGAGCGCGCCGGTGCTGCCGGCGGAGACGAAGGCGTCGCCTTTGCCCTCTTTGAGCATATTCAGACCCACGACGATGGAGGAATCCTTCTTCGTGCGGATGGCCCTGGCCGGCTCGTCGCACATCTCAATGACCTCAGTGCAGTTCACCAGTTCGATGCCGTCCAGAGAGATGTTGTTGTCGGCGGCGGTCTTGCGGACAAGGGCCTCGTCGCCCACGCCGATGAGCTGGACGCCGTATTCCTTCACGGCAGCAGCCGCGCCTTCCAGCACGGCCAGGGGGGCGTTGTCGCCACCCATCATATCTACGATGATCTTCATAGGTTTTTCTCCCTTCTTGGGGGATAACCTCTCCGTCACGCCGCAGACGTGACGGAGAGGTTATCCATCTTACAGAGAATTTTCATCCAGCCACTGCTGGAAGCTGGCCACGGCCCGTTCGGCCACGGCCATGTAACGCAGGCGCTTGTCGCGGGGACGCTGGTCCTCCGGCAGCGGGGGCAGGATGCCCATGTTCGCGCCCATGGGCTGGAAGTGTTTGTTCTCGGTGGTGAGATACTGGATGAGCGCACCGCACATGGTGTCGATGGGCGGTGCGGGCAGCTCTTTGCCCTCGAGACGGGCGTAAATGTTCCGCGCTGCCAGCAGGCCGCAGGCCGCGCTCTCCATATAGCCCTCGAAGCCGGTGATCTGGCCTGCAAAGAAGACGTTGGGGTGCTCCTTGAGGCAGAGCCCTGCGCTCAGCACCCGGGGTGCGTCGAGGAAGGTGTTGCGGTGCATGACGCCGTACCGGACAAACTCGGCGTTCTCGAGGCCGGGTATCATGCTGAATACCCGCTTCTGCTCGCCCCATTTCAGGTTTGTCTGGAAACCCACGATGTTATACAGGGTCCGCTCCTTATTTTCGGCCCGGAGCTGGACGTTGGCCCAGGGGCGGTGGCCGGTGCGGGGGTCGATGAGGCCCACTGGGCGCAGGGGGCCGAACCGCATGGTGTCGGCACCCCGGGCGGCCATGATCTCGATGGGCATACAGCCCTCGTAGACCGTAACGGTATCAGCTTTTTTGCCGTGGGCATCGGGGTCGGGCTGTGCGCCCTGCTCTGCGCCCGCGTCGAACTCATGGAGCGGGGCTCGCTCTGCCGAGGCCAGCGCGGCGTGGAATGCCTCATACTCGGCCTTGTTGAAGGGGCAGTTGAGGTAGTCGGCCTCGCCCCGGTCGTAACGGGAGGCGGCAAACACCTTCTCATAGTCGAGGCTCTCCGCCGTCACGATGGGGGCCACGGCGTCGTAGAAGTGGAGGCGCTCATCGCCGGTCAGGCGGCCAATTTCGTCCGCCAGCGCACCGTCCGTCAGGGGGCCGGTGGCCACGAGAATGGGGGTGCTCTCGTTGATGTGCTCCACCCGCTCCCGGTGAACGGTGATGTTCGGCGCAGCCTCCACCATCCGGGTGACTTCGGCGCTGAAGGTGTCGCGGTCCACGGCCAGCGCACCGCCTGCGGCCACGCGGGCCACCTCGGCAGCGTTCAGGAGCTGACTGCCCATCCGGCGCATCTCCTCTTTCAGCAGGCCGGAGGCGGAGTCCAGACGCTCGGCTTTCAGGCTGTTGGAGCAGATGAGCTCCGCGAAGCCCTCGCTCTTGTGGGCCGGGGAGAAGTGGGCAGGCTTCTGCTCGTAGAGCTCCACCTGCACGCCTTTGCCCGCCAGCCAGAGGGCGGCTTCGCAGCCCGCCAGACCGGCACCTAAAACAGTAACTTTATAGTTGCTCATTTAATATCCCTTTCATCTTACTTCAAGCCCGAGGCAGTCAGCGGAGACTTTACCGCTCTGCCAAGGGCTCCCCTATCAGGGGAGCTGTCTGCGAAGCAGACTGAGAGGTTTACTCCTTATTTAGTCTTTCTTCGGCACCGGCATCTCAAAGTCGCAGCCCTCTTTTGCGCAGTAGAGCTTGGAGCCCTTGCGGAACAGAGTGGAGCCGCACTTCTCGCACTTGACGGCCACCGGCATATCCCAGGTCATGAAGTCGCAGTCGGGGTAGCGCTCACAGCCGTAGTAGATGCGGCCCTTGGCGCTCTTGCGCTCCAGCATACGGCCCTTGCCGCACTTGGGGCAGATGCCGCCGGTGTCCTTCACGAGGCGCTTGGTGCCGCGGCACTCGGGGAAGCCGCTGCAGGCCAGGAACTTGCCGTACTTGCCCACCTTGATGACCATGGGACGGCCGCAGAGGTCGCAGACCTCGCTGGACGGCTCGTCCGGCACCTTGACCTTCTTGCCTTCCATGTTCTTCTCGGCCTGCTCGAGGCTGGCGGCGAAGCCCTTGTAGAAGTCGTCCACGGTCTTGTGCCAGTCCGTCTTGCCGCTCTCGACCTTATCGAGGTTCTTTTCCATCTCTGCCGAGAAATCCACGTCCACGATGTGGGGGAACTGCTCCAGCATCAGGCCGTCCACGGCCCGGCCCAGCAGGGTGGGCTTGAGCTTCTTCTGCTCCCGCTCCACATAGCCGCGGTCGATGATGGTGGTGATGATGGGGGCGTAGGTGGAGGGGCGGCCGATGCCGTTTTCTTCCAGTGCGTGGATCAGCGTGGCTTCGGTGTAGAGCGGCGGCGGCTGGGTGAACTTCTGGTCTGCCGTCAGGCTGCGCAGTTTGAGGGTCTGGCCCTCCTCCAGCGGGGGCAGGGCGGTCTCCTTTTTCTGCTTGTCGTCGGTGGATTCCTCGTACAGGGCGGTGAAGCCGTCAAAAGACACGCGGAAGCCAGATGCACGGAAGAGGTAATCCCCTGCCGTGATGGACACCGAGACGGTATCCTGGATGCAGTCGGCCATCTGGCTGGCCATAAAGCGGCTCCAGATCAGGCGGTACAGTTTGGCGGTGTCGCCGCTGATGCTCTGCTCCACTTCATCGGGGGTCAGTTCCGGCATAGACGGGCGGATCGCTTCGTGGGCGTCCTGGGCGGCCGTGGCCGAGCGGGACTTCCACTTACGCTGGGTGTTGCAGACGTAGTTGTCGCCCCAGCGGCCCGCGATGAACTGTTTGGCGGCGGCGCTTGCCTCGGCGGCGATGCGCAGCGAGTCGGTACGCATGTAGGTGATCAGACCCACGGTGCCGTGGCCTGCAATGTCCATGCCTTCGTACAATGTCTGGGCAGCGCGCATCGTGCGGGTGGCCGAGAAGCCAAAGGCACGGCTGGCGTCCTGCTGCAGGGTGGAGGTGATGAAGGGCGGCGCGGGTTGGCGGCGGCGCTTGCCTTTTTCCAGTTTGGAGATGGTGTAGCTTTTACCATCCAGCGCGGCCACGATGGTATCGGCCTGCTCTTTGTTGGTGACGGTCAGCTTTTTGCCGTCAGCGGTAGCGGCCAAGCGGGCCGTAAAGCCGTTTTTGCTGTTGCTCTGGGGGTACAGCGCGGCGTCGATGTTCCAATATTCATCGGGCTTGAAGTTTTCAATTTCCAGCTCGCGGTCGCGGATCAGGCGCACCGCCACGCTCTGCACACGGCCGGCGGAGAGGCCGCGGCGGACCTTGCGCCACAGGAACGGGCTGAGCTTGTAGCCCACCAGGCGGTCCAGTTCGCGCCGGGCCTGCTGGGCGTTGAACAGATCAATGTTGATGGCACGGGGATGGGCCATACCCTCCTTGACGCCCTTTTTGGTGATTTCGTCAAAGGTCACGCGGTTGGGGGCGGCGGGATCCAGGCCAAGAATGTTGGCCAGATGCCAGCTGATGGCTTCGCCTTCGCGGTCCGGGTCGGTTGCAAGCAGGACGCCGTCGCACTTTTTAGCCTCGGCTTTCAGCTCTTTGACCAGTTTCTGCTTGCCCTTGATGGTGATATACTTCGGCGCAAAGCCGTTGTCCACATCAATGCCCAACTGGCTGGCGGGCAGGTCACGCACGTGGCCCATGCTGGCCGTAACTTTATAGCCCCGGCCCAGGTATTTGCTGATGGTTTTTGCTTTGGCGGGGGACTCCACTATGACTAATTTCGGCATAGGTTACCTCAACTTAACTCTATATTTTACAGGGCGACATAGCGCCGTCCCGGCTGACTTTGTGCACCGCCGTATAACTCCAATTCGGTACAGGCGGCCAGCACCCGGCTGGCGGACAGGCCGGTGGCAGCGGCCAACTCGTCCACGCCTTTGGGCGTGGGGCCCAGTGCCGCATAGACGGCCTGGGCGTCGGGGCTGGTTTGTTCCACCGCAAAGGCCGATTGCTCCGGCGCGGCGCTTTCACTTTCCACGCCCATACAGGCCAGCACGTCCGCTGCCTGGCACAGCACCCCGGCCCGGCCGGAGCGCAGCAGCTCGTTGGTTCCCTGGCTTTGGGCGCTGTAAATACTGCCCGGCACGGCCAGCACCGGGCGGCCCAGGCTTTCGGCGTGGGACACGGTGTTCAGCGTGCCGCTGCGGATGCGAGCCTCGGCCACACAAAGCACCTCCGACAGGCCGGCGATCAGCCGGTTGCGGGCCAGAAAGGTGCCCTTTTGCTTACCCTGGTAGCCGGGCGGGTACTCGCTGCAGACGGCGCCGCCGCCTTTCTCGATGCGCTGGCGCAACTTGACATTGGCGGCGGGGTAGGTCGTATCGATGGCCGTTCCGAGGAACGCCACGGTAGGTGTGCCAGCTTCCACCGCCGCGCGGTGGCCCTCACTGTCGAGACCGTCCGCCAGACCGCTGACAATGACGGCTCCCTGTTTGGCCATCTCCAGCGAAAGGTCAAACGCCGCCTGCCGCCCGTAAGCGCTGGGGCGGCGGGTGCCCACCATGCCCACATAGCGGTGGCCGTTCAGGCAGGCGGGCTCGCCGGTGACGTACAGCACCAGCGGCATATCCGGCAGGTCCCGCAAGCGATCCGGGTAGGCGGCATCATCGGGAGTGATGATCTCCACACCGGTCAGCAGACAGTGGTCCAGCCGCTCCTCATAATCAAAGGGGGTGGTGTCGCACAGCTGGGCGGCGGCGTGGTCGCTCAAAAAGTAGGGCGGTGCTTCCCGCCCGGCGCACAGGGCTTCGTATAAAGCTTCTGGGTCGGGGTAGAGCGCCAGCAGATCGCGGGCGTTCTGGCAGGCAGAACCAACGGCATCCGCCAGCCAAAGCCAAGCCAGTGTCTTATCCACGCGCGTCTCCCCTTCCCTTATTATACTATGTTTTTACACATTGCGGAACTGCCACAGCAGCACGCTGCCGGCCACACCGGCGTTCAGGCTTTCCACCTGGTCTGTCATCGGGATACGCACAGCCAGGTCACAGGCGGCCACGGTGGCATCCGTCAGGCCCTGGCCCTCGCTGCCAATGACTACGCAGAGTCCCTGCGGGAACTCCTGCCCGGCTTCACCCAGCGGGCGGGAGTTGTACAGAGCGGTGGCCAGGCAGGCCACACCCCGGGCGCGCAGGCCTTGCAGGGTGGCGGGCAGGTCGTCCACATGCAGTACCGGCAGCCGCCCGGCCGCGCCCATCGAGGAGCGCAGTGTTTTGGGCGAAAACGGTGCGGCGCACCCCGGTCCCAACAGGACCAGGTCGTACCCAAAGGCCGCGGCGCTGCGCAGCAGGGTGCCCACATTGCCGGGGTCCTGCACGCCTTCCAGCGCCAGGATGTGGGTGGCGGTGTCCAGCCGCTCTACCGGGGGCGCGGGCTGTTCAAACAGCACAAACACGCCCTGGCTCGTCTTGGTGCCCGCCAGCTTTTCGGCCACGTGAGGCGCGATCAGCGTGGGGCGCAAGCTTTCCAACGCGGGCGTCTTTTCCATAGCCGCCTCGGTGGCATAAGCCGTGCGCGGGGTGCAGCTTTTGGCCAGTTCCAGGCAAAGCTTCGGCCCCTCGGCAAAAAACAGCCCCTCTGCCGCGCGCTGCTTCTCACTATCGCGCAGTGCGCAGGCATACTTTACGCCTGCGTTGTCGCGGCTGGTGATTATATCCATTGTAGCGCCCCTCTCCCGTAAAATCAATGTTGTTTTATGAACGATAGGGATTCCCTATGCAGGAAAGCCACCCACAGTAAGCCGTAAAACGGCTGTGCTATAGCTTTCCCCTTTAAACACAAAAGGACTCACGCGTGCGCGTGAGTCTTTTTGCAAGAATTATTACAGAGCCTTCTTGGCGGTCTCGACCAGAGCGTTGAAGCTGGCGGGATCGTGGATAGCCATTTCAGACAGCATCTTGCGGTTCAGCTCGACGCCAGCCTTCTTCAGGCCGTTCATGAAGCTGGAGTAGTTCATGCCCTGAGCGCGAACAGCGTTGTTGATGCGGGTGATCCACAGGTTGCGGAACTGACGCTTCTTCTGCTTACGGCCAACGAAAGCGTAGTTGCCGGACTTCATGACGGCCTGCTTGGCCATGCGGAAGTGCTTGGACTTAGCACCGTAGTAGCCCTTTGCGAGTTTGAGAGTTTTAGCACGACGCTTGTGCGTCATGGTAGCGCCTTTAATACGAGCCATGGTTTATATCTCCTTTATACACTCTTAAGTTAACTGACCTTGCCGCGGGGCGATTAGCCGCCGTAGGGCATCATTTTCTTGACAGCAGCCTCGTTGGTCTTGTCGACATACTTGGGCATGCGCAGGCCGCGGGTGAGCTTGGTGGTCTTCTTGGTCAGGATGTGGCGGCGCTTGGTCGCATTGCGCTTGATCTTACCGGAAGCAGTCATCTTGAAGCGCTTCTTTGCGCCGGAAAGGGTCTTGAGCTTCATTTTAGCCATTGTTGTTTCCTCCTAAAGAGTTACTTCTTACTTGTTGGGTGCGGGGGACATGAACATCATCATGCTGCGGCCCTCAAGCTTGGGCTGCTTGTCGATGACGGCCTTGCCCTCCAACGCCTCGGCAAAACGCTTGTGGACATCCAGACCCAGGCTGGTATGTGCCATCTCACGGCCGCGGAACCGGATGCTCACCTTGAGCTTGTGACCCTGCTGCAGGAACTTGGCAGCCTGGTTCACCTTGGTGTTGAAGTCGTTGGTGTCGATGTTCAGGGAAAGGCGGATCTCCTTGAGTTCAACCACTTTCTGGTTCTTCTTGGCTTCCTTTTCCTTTTTCTGCATCTCGAACCGGTATTTACCGTAATCAAGAATTTTGCACACCGGCGGCTTGGCCTGCGGCGCGACCTTGACGAGGTCAAGATCCTTGTCGATAGCCATCTTCAGTGCGTCGCGCGGGCTCATAATGCCCATCTGCGCGCCATCTGCCCCGATCAGGCGGATTTCTTTGTCGCGGATCTGCTCATTGATCTCCAGTTCGTTGGATTTGCTGTTGCTGGCGATTGTAACACACCTCCCACAAGTGTATGATAATGACAAAAGCGGCTGCCATTGAAAGCAGCCGCCGAACATACGAAGTTGCGCACCTGTTGTGCGTAATCATGGTATGACCCGGGGCTTTTGCAAACCCTCAAGGTGAGCCGACGGCCTACTGCCGGTTGCTGCTTTTTTTACAAGGGATAGTTTATCATAAAAGCAAGTGCCTGTCAATAGGGTTTTTGCAGATTTTTCCGTCGAGCGGCTTCCCCCGCGGGGGAAGCTGTCAGCGGCCCCGCCCGCTGACTGATGAGGGGCGGGCTTGCGCTTGCTGCCCGTGAACGGGTTGTCGCCGTAAGGCTGTCCCTCATCCGGCCCTGCGGGGCCACCTTCCCCCGCGGGGGAAGGCTTTGGGGCTGCTACATCCGCGCCAGATCAAACAGAATTTTTGCAATCATCATCCAGCTGTACCCGGCGCGGCGCAGCATGGCGGGCAAAGCCTCCGGTACGCTTTTGCATTTGGCTACCCACAGCTCCGCGTCGGCCTCACCGGCGGGGGCAATCTTCCCCCACTCCCCCGCCGGGTCGGGGTCGTCGGCGGGGCCGCGGCGGTCATTCATGCCGAGCCAGCCGTCCTGCAGATAGCGCTGTACCCAGCGGTAGATCTGGTGGTAGGCTATCGCGTATTTCTGCGCCATAGCGCCGTAATTTTTCCGGTTTTCCAGACAGTCCATCACCATGACCATCCGCTGCATCGGCGGCACGGTGCGGGCGCGGCCCTTGGCACGGCTTGTGCCCTCGCTGCTGTGGCGGGCGTCGTGCAGGGCCGCGCCCGCACGGTACTGCCCCACCCAATGCACCAGCGCCTTGTAATCGACGTTATATTTTAACGCAGCTGCGCCGTAATCGCAGCCGTCGGCCAGGCATTCCCGCACAATCTTTTCCCGGTCCGCGGCGGTGGTGTACGCGCCGCCCCTGTGGCGGGACGCGCCGTAGTAGCCGCGCAGCTCGCCGCCCGCCTGGGCCTTTTCCACGAGCTTTTGCAGGTTTTGCGGGCTTCGGATGCCGTACTTTTTGCAGACGTCAAACAGCGAGACCCCGCCCGCGAGGTACTCCGCCACGGCGGCCTGTTTTTCCTCGGCGGTAAGGTGGCGGGACTTTTCCCGGGGTGCAAGGCCGTCTGCACCCTCGGATTCATAGATGCGCAGCCATTGGCGCACGGTGGTGTTGCTGACGCCGACGCTTTGCGCCGCGGCCTGACGGCTGATCTCGCCTGCTTTGATTTTTTCCACAAGCGCGACCTTTTGTTGTGGAGACAGCTTTGGAGTTTGGGGCATGGTGAGCACCTGAAAAGAGTGAGGAGTGAAAAGCGTACAGAGGCGCAGGGGCGGGATTTATCTCTCCCGGGCACGTTTCCTTTGATGCGGATTTTTCCTTTTGCTCTGTAGGGAGGGATCTTGACCCCTCCGCGGAACTGCCGAAAAACGCTTGTAGGGGCGAGCATTGCTCGCCCGTGCCCGTT
>OLPG01001697.1_pt1 | contig 17700 bp, 10 predicted proteins | sample 1672311 | NCBI WGS metagenome assembly OLPG01 (sample SAMEA3136670, study PRJEB25190) | human gut metagenome | biome: human gut; feature: human-associated habitat; material: faeces | place: Austria | collected 2013
TTGCTTGTGTATTTTATAATTGTGATATTCAATAACAATCGCAAATATATGTATTTTGATTTAAATAGGATAATATATTTTAATATTTTTTTCATGGTGAACCTGTTGAAAGTCAAAACTATACGGAATTTTATTAACGTAGTTAAAATAGGAATTGTCTTATTTAAATATTGGGCGGATAGATCAAATCTATTTGTTTATCGCATTCCTGTGTGTTGATTTGTTTAATTTGATTTCAACAGTAAATCTACTTGAATATCAAAATGAATAAAAATATTTTTTAGACATATTTTATTGCTTGTTGTATGTTTATTCGTTTGTGGGCTATTCGTTTTTCAGTCGGAAAAGTATCGTTTGCAGAGAGGAGATATAGTAAATTAAGGTAAGATAGGAAGGATTTCGCCTAAAATGTCTATCTTTGCAATCCAATAACAAATAAGTGTACGTACATATTATGAATATAGAAGAAAAACTCACCACGTCCATTATCAGCGCTATCAAAACGTTGTACGGACAGGATGTACCCGGAAAAATGGTACAACTGCAAAAGACTAAGAAAGAGTTTGAAGGACATCTTACTTTGGTTGTTTTCCCTTTTCTGAAAATGTCTAAGAAGGGGCCTGAACAGACCGCACAGGAAATAGGCGGATACCTGAAAGAGCATGCTCCCGAATTGGTTTCAGCCTACAATGCAGTGAAGGGCTTTCTTAATTTGACAATTGCTTCGGATTGTTGGATTGAACTTTTGAATTCTATTCAGGCTGCTCCCGAATACGGTATTGAAAAGGCTACGGAAAACTCTCCGTTGGTGATGATTGAGTATTCTTCTCCCAATACAAACAAGCCGCTTCATCTGGGTCACGTCCGTAACAACCTGTTGGGAAATGCCTTGGCAAATGTCATGACGGCAAATGGCAATAAGGTGGTCAAGACCAATATTGTGAATGACCGTGGTATCCATATCTGTAAGTCCATGCTGGCCTGGTTGAAATATGGTAACGGTGAAACACCTGAATCATCGGGTAAGAAGGGGGACCATTTGATTGGTGACTATTATGTAGCTTTTGACAAGCATTACAAGGCTGAGGTAAAGGAACTGACAGCTCAGTACCAGGCTGAAGGCTTGAATGAAGAAGAAGCTAAGGCTAAGGCAGAGGCAAACTCTCCTCTGATGCTGGAAGCTCGCGAGATGCTCCGTAAGTGGGAGGCGAATGACCCTGAGATCCGTGCCTTGTGGAAGAAGATGAATGACTGGGTATATGCCGGATTCGAAGAAACGTATAAGATGATGGGAGTTAGTTTCGATAAAATTTATTATGAATCGAATACCTATCTGGAAGGTAAGGAGAAAGTGATGGAAGGACTGGAAAAAGGTTTCTTCTACCGGAAAGAGGATAACTCTGTATGGGCTGATTTGACTGCCGAAGGACTGGACCATAAGTTGCTTCTTCGCGGTGACGGTACTTCTGTTTATATGACCCAGGATATCGGTACTGCCAAATTACGTTTTCAGGATTACCCCATCAACAAGATGATTTATGTAGTGGGTAATGAACAAAACTATCATTTCCAGGTACTTTCTATCTTGCTCGACAAATTGGGTTTTGAATGGGGCAAAGGATTGGTTCATTTCTCATACGGTATGGTAGAGCTGCCCGAGGGCAAAATGAAAAGTCGTGAAGGTACAGTAGTGGATGCGGATGATTTGATGGAAGCAATGATTGAAACTGCTAAGGAAACTTCTGCTGAATTAGGTAAATTGGACGGTCTGACCCAAGAAGAAGCCGACAATATTGCCCGTATTGTTGGTTTGGGTGCTTTGAAATATTTTATCCTGAAGGTGGACGCACGTAAGAATATGACTTTCAACCCGAAAGAATCGATAGATTTCAATGGCAATACAGGACCTTTCATTCAGTATACGTATGCCCGTATCCAGTCTGTATTACGCAAAGCGGCTGAAGCAGGTATCGTTATTCCCGAAATCATTCCAGCAGGTTTGGAACTGAGCGCAAAAGAAGAAGGTTTGATTCAGATGCTGGCTGATTTTAAATCGGTTGTCAAGCAGGCAGGCTCAGACTATAATCCTTCCATTATAGCAAACTATGCATACGATTTGGTGAAAGAATACAACCAGTTCTATCATGATTTCAGTATTCTGCGTGAAGAAAACGAAGCGTTGAAAGTCTTCCGTCTGGCATTGAGTGCCAATGTGGGCAAGATTGTGAAGACAGCAATGGGCTTGCTGGGTATTGAAGTGCCTGAACGTATGTAAATGGCAAAGAAACAGAAATATTATGTAGTATGGAAAGGTGTCAATCCGGGAGTTTATGACTCCTGGACTGACTGCCAGCTACAGATAAAAGGTTATGATGGCGCACAATACAAGTCATTCGAGACCAAAGAGGAGGCGGAACACGCCTTGGCTTCTTCCGCTTTTCATTATATAGGCAAGAATGCTGTTAAAAAAGAAGATACTCCTAAACAACTTCCCGAGAACTTTGATATGAACTGCCTGGCTGTGGATGCCGCTTGCAGTGGAAATCCCGGACCGATGGAATATCGGGGCGTTTATTTGCTTACGGGACAGGAGGTTTTTCATTTCGGTCCTGTTTATGGAACGAATAATATTGGAGAGTTTCTTGCCATTGTCCATGCCTTGGCATTGATGAAGCAGAAGAATATCAGTATGCCTGTTTACTCGGACAGCCGTAATGCGTTGAGCTGGGTGAAACAGAAGAAATGTAAAACTAAACTAGAGCGGACTCCTCAGACGGAGAAACTTTTTCAAATGATAGAACGAGCCGAAATTTGGCTGAAAGAAAATAAATATACCACACCTTTATTGAAGTGGGAAACCGACCGATGGGGAGAGGTCCCGGCTGATTTCGGACGGAAATAATAAAGAACTGAAGATATGAAAAAGAGGATTGCTTATATCAGCTTGTACTTTTTTACGGTCTTACTGATATTTATTCTACAGAAACCATTATTCATGCTCTATAATGGTTCCATTGAAAAAGGATTCGGGTTTGCCGATTATATGCAGGTAATGGTTCATGGCGCCAGTCTTGATGCCGCTACGGCGGGATATCTTACTGCATTTCCATTCTTGTTGGTACTGATAAGTATTTGGTTTAGGAAATTCCCTTTGAAAAAAATACTTTACGGGTATTATATTTTGGCTGCCGCGCTTATTTCTATCATTTTTGTGGTAGATATGGCATTATACACATTCTGGGGATTTAAACTGGACGCATCTGTTTTTCTTTATATCGATTCACCGAAGGAAGCTTTGGCGAGTGTTTCCGTCGGATTTATCTTGCTGAGGGTTCTTGCCATCTTGTTACTCATAGCCCTGAATAGTTGGGTCTTGCTGAAAATCACGCCTTCCGTTTTGACCGCCACCCGGAAACGGATAGCGGGAACTGCGGGAATGCTGTTATTAGGAGGTGTGCTTTTCATCATTATACGTGGTGGTGTAACGGAATCCACTTCTAATATAGGGCAAGTATATTTCAGCAACGAACCTTTCTTGAATCATTCGGCGGTCAATCCCGATTTCAGTTTGTTGTCTTCTATGGGTAAATCCCAGGATTTTGCATCAGAGTTCAATTTCTTTGATGAAGAGAAGCGGGCTGCATTGTTTGACGGACTTTATCCTACAACAGATGGGGATAGTATTATTCAAGTCCTGAATACCAAGCGTCCCAATATTCTTATTATTTTGATGGAAGGTTTTGGAGGTGCTTTTGTAGAACCTTTAGGCGGTCTTCCTGATGTGACACCCCACTTTAACCGTCTGTCAAAGGAAGGGGTCTTTTTTACAAACTGTTATGCCAATAGTTTCCGTACCGACCGTGGAACAGTCTGTACTTTCAGCGGTTACCTTGGATTGCCTACGGCATCGGTAATGAAAATTCCTGCCAAGAGCCGTACGCTGCCTGCTATAGCTGAAGGATTGTCCAAGGCGGGTTATAAAACAGATTTCCTGTATGGAGGTGATATCAACTTTACCAATATGAAGAGTTATCTGCTGAGTACCGGTTATCAGCGTCTTACAGCCAATACAGATTTCTCATTGGCCGAACAGACCAGTAATGCCTGGGGAGTGAATGATGATATTACTTTTGAATATTTATATAATCAGTTAAGAAACCGGAAGGAAGAAGGGCCTTGGCATACTGCGTTTCTGACACTTAGCAGTCATGAACCTTTCGAAGTTCCTTATCACCGGCTGGAAGATAAAATTCCCAATGCCTTTGCTTATACAGATGAATGTCTGGGTAAGTTTGTTGACCGGTTGAAGCAGACTCCCGCATGGAAAGATCTTTTAGTTATCTGCCTTCCCGATCATGGTTTCTATTACCCGCGTGAGGGGTCTAATGCGATGCCTCGTTTTTATCATATTCCCTTGTTATGGTTAGGTGGAGCGGTAAAACAGCCTATGCAGGTGGACAAGATTATGAATCAGACCGATTTGGCAGCCACTTTGTTGGGGCAGCTTGGGTTGGAACATACTGCATTTACGTTTAGCCGTAATGTATTGGGAAGTGATTATAAGTATCCTTTTGCCTTTTATAGTTTCAATAATGGGTTCTCATTCAGAGACAGTACAGGGGTGACGGTGTTTGATAATAATTCCGGCAGTATTCTTTTTGATGAGCCTGAAGCTGACGAATCCCGTCTGGATAAGGGTAAGGCGATATTGCAAACCGTTTATGATGATTTAGGGAACAGATAGTAAAACTTGGACGCGGACTATATGAATTCCATACTGATTCATATAGTCCGCGTCCCAATCGGTGCAGAATCTGCCGGATATAACTATTTCCGTTTCTCGTTGAACTTGTACATGATTACCGTATTGCGTAAGTCGCAACTTCTGTAATCTGTATGGAAGACCTCTTCCAGCTGATACTTTGCATTGTAATTCTTTAAAAACTCCTCTTGTGCATTTGCAGAAAGTATGACATACCCTTCTTGCGGATTTTCCAGTGTGAAATTCCGCATTTGGTTATTCATATAATAATTTGTACAATAAAACCGTATCATTCTGTCTGTATATGAATAAACGACTCCTTCAGGCACCTGTTTTCTGATATCCTCTGCCAGATGCTTATCGGATTTTACAGCTAGTATTGTTGGCTGATATACCCCGTCTAAAGCGACAAACAGGCAAAGAACACAACCGGTGATTCCATAGAGGAGTGACCCCGTACTACTTTTTTTGATAACCAGCCTTAATGTACAGATGGCAGCCACTACCGGCAATACTATAATCAGCCATTTGGAAATAGAAAAGGACGTGCTTTCCAAAGCTTGCATAAACGCTATGTTTTCGGCAGCATGACGTCCGTTGCCCCATATGCTGTCCGGTATCATCTGACAGCGTACAGCAAAAAACACCACGGTGAGTAACAAACAGAGCGAGGCGAAGATATAAGCCGATATTTTGAACACTTTCGCCCCTTTTTGCATTAACGCCTCCAGATACTGGGCAATCAGTACAGCCATAAATGGATAGATAGGCAATAAATAGACGCTGCGTTTGCTTTTAGGAATACAATAGAAGACAAAAATAGCGATAATCACTATCCAGATAAACAGCTGTATGGGGGATTGTGAGCGGATGTTATCCCAAACCTTCCTGATGCGTCCGGTGAAAGAGTTTCCTGCGGGCAGCAGGTGCATTTCATTCCATTTCAGTCCGAATAGTGAGATAAGCAAGACCAATGTCCAAGGTGTCCACCCCCATATAATGGTCAGGAAGTTATACCATAAAGGGTTGTGATGCGACGGGTATGACATTTTGCCGACAAAGCGTCCGGTGTTTTCCTCCAGCATCAGGTCCATAAACGGCTGTCCTCCCTGTAGCCAGGCCGCATAAAACCAGATTCCCAATGGAATAAGGGAAAGCAGCCCGATTCCGAATAAGGAAAGGAAAGTCTTGCCGAATGAGCGTCCCCGTATCAGCTGGTAAATACCGATACACATACAGGGGAATATAGAACCCACAGGTCCTTTGGTCAGCGTGCCGCATGCCATCAGCACGACAGCCGTCCAAGGTATTCCCTTGCAGCCTTTTTCGTCCCAGCGAAATAGTAAGCAAAGTGAGATGACGATGAAGGAAACCTGTAGCATATCCAGCCTGCAAGCCACCGCCGCCCGGTGCACTTCGAATGAAGTGAGCAGTAAAAGGGAGGTAATGAGTGCTGTCTTTGTATCCTTATAGCGGGCTACGAATCCGAAAAACACGAACTGCATAGCTAGAAAAGCGATAGCGGACGGCAGACGGGACGAGAATTCGCTCACCCCTCCGAAAATGGCGGAAATAGCTGCAATAGACCAATACAGGAAAGGAGGTTTATAGGCGATGTCTGTTCCGTAGTTCAAAGGCAATATCCAGTTGCCGCTTTCCAACATCGAGTATGCCACAATTGCTTCGCGCGGTTCCCCTTTAGAGTAAAAAATAGTTTCTCCCAAAAAGGGGATTATTACAAGTGTGCTTAGTAAGGCTATGAACCAAAATGCTTTTTTCTTGTCTGACATATATTTTTCGGTCTTTTATATTTACTGTCGCAAAAGTACGAATAATTCTTTAGTAATACCTAACTTTGCATTTTAAATCAATGAAAATGAATAAACTGAAACAGATACCCGAGTTCCTGCGATTTGTAATGGTAGGCCTTTTTGCTACAGGGCTGCACTATGGCATTTATTTTGTCTTGCAAAAATTCATTCAGGTCAATGTAGCCTATACCTTGGGATATGTGCTGAGTTTTGTTGCCAACTTTTATCTTACGGCTTATTTTACTTTCGGGCAGCTTCCTTCCTGGAAGAAAGCTTTTGGCTTCGGGGGGGCACATCTGACAAATTATCTGATACATATCGGATTGTTGAATCTCTTTCTGCGGTTGGGTTTTTCCCGTCCGTTGGCTCCCATCCCAGTGTTTCTCATTGCCATTCCGGTAAATTTTTTATTAGTGAGGTTTGTTTTCAAACAAAAGTAATATCTTTGAGGAGTCTTTATGATAGTGAAGAATGATATGAAGAAAGTGACTCTTTTGATTCCGGTATATAATGAGGAAGCGATGCTGCCCACTCTGTATCAACGTTTGATAGAGCTTGTCAACCGCAATGCCGTTTATGAGTGGGAAATCCTGTTTGTCAATGATGGCAGCAGCGACACTACGCTGGAATGCCTCCGCCGGCTGAGGCAGCAGGACAAGCGGGTGAATTATGTCAACCTTTCGCGTAACTTTGGTAAAGAGGTAGCCATGGTGGCGGGTTTTGATTACGCCACCGGCGATTGCTGCGTTGTGATGGATGCTGATTTGCAGGACCCTCCGGAACTGGTAGACCAGATGCTGGAATATTGGGAAGAAGGATATGATGACATTTATGCCAAACGGCGTACCCGTGGCGAGGAAAGCTGGTTGCGTCGTCAGTTCTCTCTGGCTTTTTATGGTATACTTCAGCGGATGAGCCGTATTGATATTTTGCCCAATGTGGGCGATTTCAGGCTTCTGGACCGTCGTTGTGTGCTCACGTTGCGTCGTCTGCGCGAATGCGAGCGTTATACAAAAGGATTGTTTTGCTGGATAGGCTATCAGAAGAAAAGCATTGAATTTGATCGCGGAGACAGGCTGATGGGCCATTCCTCCTGGAACTTTCTCAAGCTGTTGAATCTGGCTGTCGAAGGGATAACCTCTTTCTCTATCGCCCCTTTGCGCATCGCCACGGTATGCGGAGTGCTCTGTTCAATCTCCAGTTTTATTTATGCCATTTATTTTCTGATAAAGACCGTGCTTTATGGTGATGAAACGGCCGGCTTCCCCACTTTGATCATTGTCATGCTCTTTTTAGGTGGCATCCAGCTTTTCTCTTTGGGAATTATAGGAGAGTACGTGGGGCGCATTTTCAAGGAGACCAAGGGCCGTCCTACCTACATAGCCTCTGATTATAACGAGGAGAAGTTGGGGTATGACCGTTAAGGAAGGCAAGGCGGTGAAACCCGTCCCACCTTATTGTCCGGTAGCTTTATTGACAGTCTTGTGCTCTTTTACCAGATACTCCGCACTCTGCAATGTGGAGAAACAGTATTTTTTCATCACGTAGAATGTACTGTCCTCCCCTGTTACAAGTTGCAAGGCATTTCCTTGCTTCTTATATTTGAATTCCTGCCGGTCATGTGGAGAATAAATATATAGGTGGGTTGTATCTGTAGCCGCTATCAAATTATCGGCGGAGAAATAGACATACGGGCGTTGTTCTGTTAACAAATTTATGCCGAAGTCGTTTTGGGTATAACTCATGTTCAGCAGTCCGAGTAAAGTCGGTGCCACATCAGTCTGGCCGCCCGGCTCTTGTCTGATTTCGGGCTTGATGCCTTTTCCGTAAATCATTAGTGGGACATGGTTGTAGGATTGTGGTATTTCACAGTCCGGACTTCCTACCAATTTCCCATGGTCACCCAGCAAAACAAAGATTGTATTTTCAAACCAAGGTTGTTTGCGTGCTTCTTGCATGAATTGCCGGATGGCCCAGTCCGCGTATTCCACAATCTGATCTTCAAGCTTTGTGCTGTGTGGTTTGAAATAGTCAGGTATCACATACGAGGGATGGTTGCTGATAGAAAGCAATACGGTAAAGAAAGGTTGTCTTTCTTCTGCTCTTTTGTTCAGAATGGGCAAGGCATATTGATATAGGAAATCGTCTTGTACACCAAAGCTGTTAACGACTTTATCCTTTGGGTAGTTTTCTTGTGCATATATTTCATCAAATCCGTTAGTGCGGAGAAAAGCGTTCATATTATCGTATTGTGATTCGTGCGTCATGAAGAACAGGTTCCGATAGCCATTATCCTTTAATACGGTGGGCAATCCCGAATAGACAGGTACCACTGCTCCTTTCATGGCATTCCGTTTCATGATGGCAGGGAAAGAGTAGAGGGTGGCATACATTCCGTGGTTGGTATGTATGCCTGCTGAATAAAAATGGTCAAAACTGAGAGATTCCAGATAAAGGCTGTCTAGGAAAGGAGTCAGTTTTTTGGTAGATCCGAAATGCTCCATCAAGTTGGCCGACATCGATTCCATGAAAATAAGAACAACATTCTTTTGTGTAGGGACGGCTGCGCATTTCACTTCACGTGCAATGGGGGAGATGCCTTCTATTCCTTTTCTTTGCAATATACTTTGCATATTGGTTATTGCCTCCTGTTCCGGCATCAGGTGAAGATAGCGGTTTTCCTTACGGTTATCATCCAGTGTGCTGGTAAGTAGATTAAAGACAGGATTAACCCCTAGCTGATTCAGGAATGGATCGGTACAATAGTATGCTTGACTTACCCTGATGGGGTTATATCCCATGCGTCCCCGTATTCCGAATAGACAAAGTCCTATACAAACAGCACCGGCGGCGAATATACATAGGCGGTTTATCGGGCTGATGGAAGTAGATTTCGAATTGATGAGATGATAGAAATAAGAAGATAACCGTAGTACACTTCCTGACAGCAGAAGAATAGATATCAGTCCTAGAAAAATAGGGAAATAGAATGATGTCTCACCCAATACCATTCCGGCAGTAGTGGCTCCATATCCGAACCAATTGTAAATGGAAGAATTGATTGTCTTAAAAAAATAGGAGAAATAAGGGATGTTGGCTGCCGAAATAATGAACGACAGTGAATAAAATAGAATGAAAAAGATAGAGATAAATCTGAATACCCACTTGGAGTGATAGTTGCAGAGAGCGGTTATCCATAAAATGACTAATGGTAACAGCAATATGTAGCAAGCTATAACATTGTCAAACCATAGCCCTTTTATAAATGCAGTGGCTTGCATGAGAAAGTTGTTTTGTATATCGGGAGGAAACTGATAATCTATTGAGGTGAACAGGACAAGCCGGAACAGGAAGAAAAAAGTAAAGCAACTATATGTATGATTAATAAGTAAAGTAAAGAAAGAGTAAACTGTTGGATAAGCTTAGCCTGATTCTTACATGCTGTTACAGATTGCTGCATGAGTGAACGGAGATATTTCATTTGTTTTAGTAAAGTTTTCATTTGTTTGAATCAATCCGGATGATTGACAACAAAGGTAAACAGAATTTTAGAAATATCAAAAGAGGGTATGCCAAAAGTAAAATAGGCTGCCAATTTGTTCACTTTAGGGGCAGACATGTGAGTCCGCCCGAAAATATGGGCAAGCAGTTTCCGTTTCTTATTCTATTTTCGGGAAGGAGTAAGGCGGTCTCTTTTCATAGTCAGAACAAAAGGACAGAATAGCCGTGCTATCCGGTTGAGGCGCTCCAGACGTCCGTCTTTCCGCGTTCCGTTTAATTTCTGCCGGAGGAGTTCCCATAATTGCAGTTTTACCCGGTCTGTTGTGCTTAGTTTGGCAATGCGGTTGTAAAGCATTCCCCTTCGTATGCACCGTTTGTATCTGCTCAGGTGGGTAAGGTGTTGTTCCATAATGCGGACTATCTCAATATCTTCGCTCTTACCCCCTCCGTTGTTTTCAGCTTTGACGGTAACTTTCTGGGTATGTTGTCTGAAGTAGTTCAGTACTTCATATCTTTCTATAATGTCTCCTTGCATTGCCATATAAAACCAGAACAGCCAGTCGCCGCTGTAGCGCATTTGCAGGCATTGTTCCATATTTTGGGCATTTACCATGCTTTTTCTGAAAATGGCCGAGCTTGCATTGGCTATGTAACCACGCCAGTAAAGGTTATGTTCGGCATAAGTTTCCCCATTAAACACGGCGTATGGAGGTATGGCAGATTTCCATTTGTTCATGTCGCAACTCAGCACATTACCGTCTTTGTCAATATACTTGGAACCGGTAAAGCATACGGCGGCTTGTTGGTATTTCTCCATTAAAGGAACTACTTTCTCTAAAAAAGTAAGCTCACACAAGTCATCGGCTTCGGCTATCCATATATATTTTCCTTTGGCTAATTGCATTCCTTTAAACCATTGTTTAAATGGATTTCCGGTGTTGTGTTCGTTTAATAGAATATGACTCACTTTGGTATGGTTTTGATAGGCCGATAATACCTCTTCGCTACCATCTGTTGAGGCATCATCAAGTAAAATCAGTTCGATATTCTGATAGGTTTGTTGCAGAATACTCTGAATTCGTAGATTGAGGTATCGTTTATAATTATAATTAGGTACCACTACACTGACCAAGGGAAGTGCATTCATGCTCTATTGTTAAGTTCGTTCCTTTTTAATTTTACAAATATAACGTTATATAGTTAAATAAACAAGTTGCTTCTTTGTTTTTTCTTTCAAGAAACAGGAATTGTGTTGAACTTTTAAAAAGAAACGATAATTAACATTTTAGTATGCAGTCTTTCTTGTACCTTTGCATTATACACTACATAGCATTTGCTGTATTAAACTAAAAATTAAATTAGACATTAGACTATTGTTTGAATTCAATTAGTATGAGAAAGAAAATTCTTTTTATTATTCCGTACATTCCTTATCCGCTGGATTCGGGCGGTAATCAAGCTTTCTTTAATATGGTGGAATATCTGCGTCATAAGATGTCCGTATCTGTATTGCTTTATCCTGAAACAGGGAGACGTATGCAAGATGTAGAGTCATTGAAGAAAATTTGGGATAATGTGGATTTCTTTATTTATACTCCTAAAACTAAAACTGTCAGATTACCCAAAATTAAACATCCTTTTTATTATAAATGGCTGCAAAAGATACATGCGTCTGTAACCCGTAAAATGAACCGGCAACAGATATGGACGGATGAAACGGGCGAAGTTGTGGATTTAGTACGGGGAAAGAGTACTTTGTTCAGCTCTTGTTTCCAGCCGCTAGACCAGGGGTATGTGGAGTATGTTTCTCAGGTGGCTCATTCAGGTTTTGATATTATTCAAGTAGAGTTTTATGAACTGTTGTCATTGGGATTCTTGTTGCCTGAAAATGTACAGACTATTTTTGTGCATCATGAACTCCGCTACATCCGTAATGAAAAGGAGATTGCTTTGTTCAGGGAACAGACTGCCGGTGACAGGATGTTGTTTCATATAGCAAAGGATTTTGAGCGCAGTGCATTATTGAAATATAAAGATGTTATTGTTCTGACTGAAGTAGACCGTAAAATTATGGAGGACTTCATAGGACGGAAAGACCATATCTACACTTCTCCGGCTGTGGTGCAAGTGGGTGACAGGCTGGAACAGCCTTTTGTTCCGGTCCAAAGCGGACGCCTGACTTTTGTGGGAAGTGAGGATCATTTTCCCAATCTGGATGCCGTGGCATGGTTCTGTCACGAAGTGATTCCGCATCTGCGTAAACGTCATTTTTCGTTTACATTGCAAGTAATTGGTAAATGGCGTGGAGAGTGTATCAATCGTTTGCAGTCCGAATACCCAGAATTGAAGCTGGCAGGCTATGTGGAAGATCTGGGCTCTTTTTTAAAAGGCAGTGTTGCTGTTGTTCCAATACGTATCGGTAGTGGTATGCGTATGAAAATATTAGATGCTGTATTGTCAAAAGTACCTTTTGTAACGACGGCAAAGGGTGTGGAAGGTATTGATTTTAAGGATGGTGAAGATTGCTTGATTGTTGATGACCCTGCCGGATTTGCAGAAGCTGTCATAGCCTTGTCAAGTAATCCGCAGTTGCAGAGACAGTTGGTTACCCATGCGGAAGACAGTTTGCGACAAGTATATAACCCCGGACAGATGCAGGAAAGAAGGCTTGCCGTGTATGAACAAATATTAGGGGATAAAGTGGGGTAATCTTGGGTGATTATTTCTTTTTTGTTACCTTTGCGGCATTATATATAATTGATAATTATGCTGAAACAGTTCTTTAGTTTGTTGAAGCGGTATATTCTTCCATACCGCAAATATTTGACATGGGCATTGATACTGAACTTTCTGTCGCAATGGCTTAATGTATTTTCGTTCATGGCGATTGTGCCAATTTTGAACATTCTGTTCAAAATTGATACCAAGTCTTATGAGTACATTCCTATGGATATTCATAATTTGGATAAGGATGTACTCATAAATAATGCCTATTACTTTGTGAGCAATTTTGTGGCTACAAATGGTGCGTTCTATACACTTGCCATGATGGGAGGAATACTTATCTTTATGACTATGTTGAAAACTGCCGGTTATTTTGCTTCTGCGGCTGTCATGGTACCTTTGCGTACAGGTATTGTCCGGGATATCCGTATTCAGGTTTATAATAAAGTGTTAAGTCTTCCTTTGAGTTTTTTCTCAGAAGAACGTAAAGGAGATATCATAGCCCGTATGAGTGCGGATGTTACGGTGGTGGAGAACTCGTTGACCAGTTCCATCGATATGCTTATCCGTAATCCTATCGCTCTTTTGGTTTGTTTTGTCACTCTGTTTTCGGTAAGTTGGCAAATGACGCTTTTTGTTATCTTTATTTTACCTCTGACAGGTTGGATAATGGGGGTTGTCAGCCGGAAGCTGAAAAGACAGTCCTCTACAGCACAGGCGCAATGGGGAGATATTATGTCCCAATTGGATGAAACATTAGGAGGTTTAAGGGTTATCAAAGCGTTTATAGCCGAAAGCAAAATGTCTGCCCGGTTCTCTAAAACAAACAATGACTTCCGCGATGCAATGAACGAGATGATTATCCGGCAAAGTTCAGCCCACCCCATGAGTGAGTTTTTAGGTACTTGTGTGATTGTGACCGTGCTGTTGTTTGGCGGTGCTTTAATTTTAAATACAAACTATGCTCCGATGGATGCGGCTACTTTCATATTTTATCTGATTATCCTTTATAGTATCATCAATCCTTTGAAAGAATTTTCAAGAGCATTTTATAATATTCCGCAGGGATTGGCCAGTATGGAGCGAATTGATATGATATTGAAAGCGGAAAATCATATCGTAGAGCCGGAGCAGCCTTTGCCATTGGACGCTTTCACAGATAAGTTAGAGTTTAAAAATGTAAGTTTCAGCTATGTAGAAGGGCGTCCGGTCTTGAACCATATCAATCTGACTGTTCCTAAAGGAAAAACGATTGCGCTGGTGGGTCAGTCCGGTTCCGGAAAGTCTACTTTAGTGGACTTGGTACCGCGTTATCACGATGTATCGGAGGGTGCATTGCTGATTGACGGCAAAAATGTGAAAGATGTATCCATCCACAGTTTACGTTCTCTGATTGGTAATGTAAATCAGGAAGCTATTCTGTTTAATGACACCTTCTATAACAATATTACTTTTGGTGTAGAGAATGCCACTATGGAGCAAGTAATAGAAGCTGCCAAGATAGCGAATGCACATGATTTCATTATGGAAACGGAAAAAGGATATGACACGATGATTGGTGATCGTGGAGGGCGTTTGTCCGGTGGTCAGCGTCAGCGTGTCAGTATAGCCCGTGCAATTTTGAAAAATCCTCCTATCCTTATATTAGATGAGGCTACTTCGGCTCTTGACACAGAGTCCGAGCGTTTGGTTCAGGAAGCGTTGGAGCGTTTGATGAAATCGCGTACTACTATCGCTATCGCACATAGATTGAGTACCATTAAGAATGCCGATGAAATTTGTGTACTTTATGAAGGCGATATCGTAGAAAGAGGAACTCACGATGAACTGATAGCCTTAAATGGATATTACAAGAAGTTGAACGATATGCAGTCTTTGTAAAGTGGAGCAAATAAAGAAATTGGCAATTGTTATTCCCGCCTACAAGGGGCGTTTCCTTAAGGAAACGCTCGACTCAATTGCAGTTCAGGCCCATAAAGATGAGTTCGTGTTATATATAGGTGATGATGCAAGTCCTGAAAGATTGGATAAGATTGTGGAATCTTATCAGAATAAGGTAAATCTGGTGTATCATCGCTTTAGCGAAAATATGGGGGGCAAAGATTTGGTGGCCCATTGGGAGAGGTGTATCCAGCTGTCTGCAGAGCCGTTTATCTGGCTTTTCTCGGATGATGATTTGATGCCGGCTGATGGTGTGGAACGTGTCATGGAGGTTTTGTCGCGCCCACACCATCAGCGAGGATATTTCTTTCGTTTTCCATTAGCTGTCATTGATGGTGAAAACAAGCGGATACGTGCCAATCGTCCTTTGGAAGAAGGAAGTGTGTCTTGTTACCGGCTGCTGCTAGATAAGTTACAGGGAAAGATAGATTCGGCTGCCGTAGAGTACGTGTTCAGTCGGGAGATATGGCAGTCGGCGGGTGGTTTTGTTCATTTTCCTATGGCTTGGTGTTCGGATGATGCTACGTGGGCTGCTTTTGCCCGTCATGCGGGGGGTGTTATTTCTTTGCCGGGGCAGCCTGTATGTTGGAGGAATGTTGAAGGTGCAAACATCAGTAACTCTGCCGGTCATGACAAAGATAAATTGCACGCTACTATTCTTTTCTTGAGATGGATGAGGAATATGTTTTCCGATTATGTGGATGATCCGGAGCTGATTAGTGCATTGCAATGCTATATCCATACTATCCTTCGTATTTCATTGCATAAACATTATAATATATGTGGTTTGTGGGGGGTATCTATGGCTTTGGGAAGATTTAATAAAAGGGCGGCCTTTACTACGTTTTTCAGGAATTTTAGGTTGTTCTCTTAATTTCATTTATGCAGCCGCTTGCGATTTCTCAAGAGTGCCTGTATTTTCATAAAAAGTTTGGGTGCATATATGCCCTCACTTCATATTTCTGTCCTGTATGTATAGTCAGATGTATATCTTCCTGTCATATATTGTTTCACTTTTTTAAAGAAGGACATTGGGGAGTTTTTCATCCGTAAGGAATTGTGTGGTTTTAAAATCAGATTCATCCTTAAAATATCTTATCCGCATCCCTAAACATTTCTTGCTGTATGGTTAAGGGTTTTCTTCCTGTTTGTTCTATCTCCGCAAGCCTTTGGAGTTATCTCCCAAGGCTTTGGAGTTAACTCCAAAGCTTATGGAGATAACTCCAAAGGCTATGGAGATAGAATACATCCATATAAAAAGGTTTAATCTGGAGATAGAAAAAGCTTATGCAATAGGACTGACTGCTATACATATTCATTCACTCCCTTATTAGGAAGAATTTATAGATAGAGAGCCTGTATTATTGATTGTCTTTTTTTTCTGCAAAAATATCACAATTTCGCTTGCAAATTCAATGTTTTTTTGTATATTGCCAATCTACTCCTTATAATCTCTGTTTGAGATATCTTTGTTTGTGGAATGAATACTAAAATTGTTTGGCATTTAGTGGAAAATGACATGATGGAATTATAAGATTGTTCATTGTGAAAATGAGAAAAGTATACTAACTTTAAATGTGATAATTATGAAAAAACGAATTAGTTTATTAAGCCTTTGTTTAGGTTTATTCATTGCTGCTTGTACAGACAGTAGTGGTTTTGAGGATTTACAGAATTTCTCGGAAAAAGAGGTTATGCCACGTGCGGCAGGTGACGGAATTTATGATGTGTTGGGTTATGGATATGATATAACATCAGACTACTTGGGAGAAGCTTCTGTTCGTCAACCGGTTTTAGATGTAGAAGCATTTATTAGAGATAATAAGGGACGTTTTGATAATCCTTTTATTGGAACTATAGAACAAAAAGTTACTGCTGGTGAGGATGCATGGTCTTTTCTTCAGCAAACAATAAGTAATACAAATTTTTCTGGTTCTGTAGCTGCAATGGGTAAGTCTGATACATCAAAAGGATTTTTCTCCGGGAGTATTACTACAGGATTTAAGTCTGATTCTAAATATTCATATTCTTCCAAATATTCTTTTGCGCGAGCGGAAGTTATAAAGAAACAGAGACAATATCTTTTATATACTAATGCTGAAACCTTATCACGGTATTTATCTTCAAATTTTATAGCGGATTTAAATAAATACTCAGCTGATGAGATAGTTAGAATGTATGGAACTCATGTACTGACTAAAATAACAGTGGGTGGTTCCTATAGGGCCTATTATAAATCTGTTATTGTAGAAGAAGCCAATCGCACAGAGAAAATGAAGACTGTAACAGCTGGTGCTAAATATAATATGAAAAAGGTGGGGCTCGATGCAAATGGAAGTTGGAATACTACAACTATTACTGAAACGAATAAGAAAAATTCTAATTGGACGTGTGATATTAAATGTCTAGGAGGAACAACTTCTGGTACTACTATAACTCCTAATCAGGGACCTACGACTACTATCAATTTAGGTGCATGGACACAATCAGTTGATGATACTCATTCCCGTTTGGTTGATGTTGATTGGAATGCTACTTATCCTATTTATGATTTAGTTTCAGATCCTGCAAAAAAAGTAGCATTAGAAAATGCAGTAGAAAAATACATTGATAGTTTTAAACTGGAGATATTGGAATTGTTGCCTTTATATAATTATTATAGCTCCAAACATATAAATAGTAGTTATTTTACAGAGTGGAAAGGAACGCATTTTAATACGGATGATTATCAAGGTGTAACATGCTATCTCTGTGCGAGTCAAGTGGAGGGAACAGTTCCTTTATATGAATATTATAGTGCAAAACATATAAATCATAGTTATTCTGTTCAATGGAAAGGACTTCATTTTAATACGGATGATTTTCAAAAAATTGTAGGATATGTATTCCCTTTTGAAGATTGATTCATGTTGGAGATAAAAAAATGTTAATATTCTTTTTGCCTCTGCAATATAGCAGAGG
>OLPG01001698.1_pt1 | contig 17698 bp, 14 predicted proteins | sample 1672311 | NCBI WGS metagenome assembly OLPG01 (sample SAMEA3136670, study PRJEB25190) | human gut metagenome | biome: human gut; feature: human-associated habitat; material: faeces | place: Austria | collected 2013
AGCCCGCCAGCTCCCGGAAGATCTGCATGACCTGTTCCTGATAGACGATGCAGCCGTTGGTCACATCCAGGATATGGGCGAGCTGCGGGGTCTTGTAGCTGATCTTGTCCGGCTCGTGGCGGTTGCGCAGATAGGTTGGGATGGAGTCCATGGGGCCGGGACGGTACAGGCTGATCAGAGCGATGACATCTTCCAGGTTCTGCGGCTGCAGTCCTACAAGCACCTGCTTCATGCCGGAAGATTCCAGCTGGAACACACCCTCAGTGTCGCCCTGTCCCAGCATTTTATAGGTCTCCGGGTCGTCGTAATCCAGCTTCTGGATGGAGAACTCCGGGTGATGCTTCTGCACCGCCGTTTCCGCATCGCGGATAACGGTCAGGGTGCGCAGACCCAGAAAGTCCATCTTCAGCAGGCCCAGTTCCTCGATCTCGGTCATGTTGAACTGGGTCACCGGCAGGCCGTCGTTGGTGGCCAGCGGCAGATAGTAGTCGGTAGGTTCCGGCGTGATGACCACGCCCGCCGCATGGGTGGACGCATGCCGCGGCATGCCCTCCACCTTCAGGGCGGTGTCGATGAGCTCGGTGACCTGCGGGTCGGTGTCATAGAGCTTTTTCAGCTCGGTGGAAACTTCCAGTGCCCGTTTCAGGGTCATCTTGAGCTCCATGGGCACCAGTTTTGCCACCACATCCACCTGCTGATACGGGATACCCATCACACGGCCCACATCGCGGATGGCGTTGCGGGCGGCCATGGTACCGAAGGTAACGATCTGCGCCACATGATCGGCCCCGTATTTTCGATTGACGTAATCAATGACCTCCTGCCGACGCTCGTAGCAGAAGTCCACGTCAAAATCGGGCATGCTGACGCGCTCCGGGTTCAGGAAGCGCTCGAAGATCAAATTGTACCGGATGGGGTCGATATCCGTGATGCCTACGCTGTAGGCCGCAATGCTGCCTGCACCGGAACCACGGCCCGGGCCCACCGGGATGCCCTGACTTTTGGCGTAATTGATGTAGTCCCAGACGATAAGGTAGTAGTTGGTGTAGCCCATGGTTTTGACCACGCCGATCTCATAGCTCAGGCGGTCCTTGTTGGCCTGCGGGACATTGGGCCCGTACCGGCGTTCAAGGCCCTCCCAGCAGAGCTTTTCAAAGAATGCCTGATTATCCATGCCGTCCGGGGCTTTATAATAAGGAATCTTGGTGTGTCCAAACTCAAAGTCAAAGTTGCACTGTTCTGCAATTTTCGCCGTGTTTTCGCAGGCTTCCGGCACCATGGAGAACAGGTCATACATTTCATCTGTAGTCTTGACGTAAAATTCGTCGGTCTGGAACTCCATGCGGTCGGCATCCTGAATGGTCTTGCCGGTCTGGATGCACAGCAGGATGGCCTGCATCTTGGCATCTTCCTTGCGCAGATAGTGGGAGTCATTGGTGGCCGCCATGGGGATGCCGGTTTCCCGCGCCAGCTTGATGAGCTGCGGCAGAACGATGTTGTCCTCTTCCAGCCCATGGTCCTGCAATTCGATGTAATAATTGCCTTCTCCGAACAAATCCCGATACCACAAGGCTGTGGCCTTGGCCCGCTCGTAGTCCCCGGCCAGAATGGCCTGCGGCACCTCACCGGCCAGACAGGCCGACAGGCAGATAAGGCCCTCGTGATACTGTTCCAACAGCTGCTTGTCCACGCGGGGCTTGGAATAAAAGCCCTCCACGAACGCTGCCGAGACCATCTTGATCAGGTTTTTGTAGCCGGTCTCATTCTTGCACAGCAGGATCAGATGGTTGTTGCCGTCGATCTTGTTCACCTTGTCAAAACGGGTGCGGGTAGCCACATAGACTTCACAGCCGATGATGGGCTTGATGCCCGCCTTTTTGGCTGCCTTATAGAACTGCACACAGCCGTACATGACGCCGTGGTCGGTGCAGGCAATGGCGGTCTGGCCGCATTCCTTGACGCGGTCCATCAGCTGGTCGATGCGGCAGGCACCGTCCAGCAGACTGTATTCCGTATGGATGTGCAGGTGGACAAAGTCTCTGCCCAAGTGGTTGTTTTCGCTGATTTCGCTCAAGGCTCTGCCTCCTGTCCTTTTTCCATGCGCTGCCGCAGGGCGTCTGCCAACGCTTCCAGTTTTTTCATCCGGTGCGAAAGGCCGGATTTGCTCACCGCCGGGTCAAAGCAGCCACACAACGCGGTAAGCGATAAGTCGGGGTATTGCAGCCGTACTGCTGCCGCCTGCTGCAGCACCTCCGGCAGTGTTTCCAATGCATCGTTTTCCTGCAGATACCGGATGGCCCTGAGGGTCTGGGCGTTGGCCCGGGCCGTTTTGCCAAGGTTGGCCGTGTCGCAGTTGGTCTGTCGGTTGGTCTGGTTGCGCACCTGCTTGAAGGCTTTCTGTGCATGGATCTCCTCTGCCGCACCGGCTGCCCCCATAAAGCGGAGCAGTCGTTCCAGATTGGCGCTGTTCTTGACGTAGACCAGGTTCACGCCGTTGCGTCGGGTGCGGTGTGGGGCAAATTCATGCTCAGCCAGCAGGGCTTCAAAGTCCCGGGCCAGATTGGTGCGCGCGGTCAGGAACTCCAGATTGTACTCCTTCTGCGGGTCTGTGACGGTGCCACTGCACAAAAAAGCTGCGCCAATGTATGCACTGACGCAGGTCTGACAGCGGATCAGGGCGGGGTCGATCTGCAGGCTCGTCTCGCTGCCGGTGGTGCCGAACAGTTCATGCATCCGCGCCACCTGTTCCGGCGCCCGGATGTTGAACTCATACAGTACGCCGCTGGGGCGCTGCTTTTCCAGAACGTCCCCCTGCACACCGCAGCGGGCAAAAAGTTCCCGGGCCAGCTGCACTGTGTGGGGCTGCTCGGTCTGGAGCACCAGCCCCCCTTTATCAAAATATTTGGCAAAGCAGGCAAAGCCATACGCTGCCGCACGCACGCAGCAGTCCTTCTGCAGGCTGCGTTGTGCGATCTCCTCCCGTGCACGGGATGCAAAGCTCATAGTGGTTCCTCAATTCTGGTCAGCGCATGGCATCGCGGTGCTGGACACCCGGCTCGTAGCCGAGGGATGTGCAGTACTCCGCGATCTTGCGCGCAAAAGTAATGGAGCGGTGCTTGCCACCGGTGCAGCCCACAGCAATGGTCAGCTGGCTCTTGCCTTCCCTGACATAGAGCGGCAGCGCCACCTGCAAAAACAACTCGTACCGTTCCAGCAGCTGCTTTGCCTCCGGGTGGTTCATGACGAAGTCCACCACTTCCTGATCCAGGCCGGTCTTGTGTTTGAGCTCCGGCACATAGAAGGGGTTCGGCAGGCAGCGTACATCCAGTACCAGATCCGCCTCCGGCGGCAGACCAAACTTGAACCCGAAGGACATGATGGTAAGCCGCATGGCGCTTTTTGCACCGCCATTTTTCAGGAAAAGGTCGCAGATGCGTTCCTTGTTCTGTGCAGTCGAGAGCAATGCCGTGTTGATGGTGTAATTGGCCCGCGACCGCAGCGGCTCCAGGATCTGACGTTCCTTCAGGAAGGCATCCCGGGTGGACAGTCCCTCTGCGATGCTGATGGGGTGACGGCGGCGGGTCTCGCTGTAGCGGCGCATGAGCACCTCGTCCGGCGCATCCAGGAACAGGATCTTGTAGGGTTTTTTCTGCTCATCCAGCTGCTGCAGCGCCTGTTCGATCTCTTCCCGCGTGCGGCAGCCACGCACATCCATACACAGCGCCACCCGTTCCAGCTGGTTATCGCCCGCCTTGGAAAAGGCCGTGATGCTGGGCAGAAGTGCCGCCGGGATGTTGTCAATGCAGAAATAACCGATATCTTCCAGCGCATTCATAGCAACCGACTTTCCTGCACCGGAAAGTCCGCTGACGATCAACAGTTCCATGGATCCGATCCCGCTCCTTTTTGAATCTATCTTATTTCACGACCCGGATCTCTTTTTCCAGATCGTAGCCGGTCTTTTCCTTTACAATGGCGCGCACCTCGTCACACAGTGCCAGCACATCGGCACAGGTGGCACCGCCCAGGTTCACCACAAAACCGCAGTGCTTGTCGCTTACGGCGGCACCGCCATGGCGGTAACCCCGCAGGCCGCACTGGTCGATGAGGGCCGCCGCAAAAGCGCCCGCCGGGCGCTTAAAGGTGCTGCCGGCGCTGGGCTTGTCCAGCGGCTGTTTGTCGATGCGCTTCTGCATCAGCTCGTTCATCCGGGCCTTGATGGCATCCGAGTCGCCTTTTTCCAGGTGGAACACTGCGCCAAGGATGCAGGCATCATTCTCTTCAAACGCGCTGTGCCGGTAGGAAAAGTCCAGCTCGGACGCTTCACTGTCCACCCAGCGGCCGTCGGCGGTGAGATAGCTGACGGCTTCCAGCACATCCTTCATTTCGCCGCCGTAAGCACCGGCGTTCATGTAGACGGCACCGCCCACCGTGCCGGGGATGCCATAGGCAAATTCCAGCCCGGTGTAGCCGTGCTGGAGGGCAAATTTGCACAGCTCGGAAAGTTTCAGACCTGCCGGTGCCGAAATATAGTCGCCGTCGGCATTCTGATAAATCGACAGTCCCATTCCCGCTGCTTCGGCAGAAACATCAATGACTGCTCCTCGAAAGCCCTCATCCGCAAACAGGATGTTGCTGCCATTGCCCAGCAGGTAATAGCGGATCTCCGCCTGTTTGCAGAACTGAACGGTCTGACAAAGCTGATCTTCATCCCGCGGCATCACAAACAGGTCGGCCGGGCCGCCAATGCGGAAAGTGCAGTGTGCCGAGAGCGGCTCGTTTTCTTTATAAAGGATTCCAGCCGCCTGCAGCTGCTGCTTGAGTTGTTCCATGGTGCGTGCTCCTTTAGTCCAGTTTATCGTCCAGACCCAGACGGATCAGCAGCTCCCTGGCCGCATTGTAACCCATCTTTTTCTGGCGGTTGTTGATGGCCGCAGTTTCCAGCACCACAGCAAGGTTGCGTCCGGGCGAGACCGGAATGCTGGTGCTGGGAATGCTGACGCCCAGAATGTCGTAATATTCGTTTTCCAGACCCGTACGCTGGTAATTCTTGGTGGGGTCCCAGGCTTCCAGCTGGACCACCAGGTCCAGGCTCTCGCTCAGCTTGACTGCACCCACACCGAACACCCGGGCCACATTGACGATGCCAATGCCGCGCAGCTCAATGAAGTGGCGGATATTCTCCGGAGCGGTGCCCATGATCTGCCGGTTGGACACCTTGCGCAGCTCTACCGCATCGTCGGCCACCAGACGGTGCCCGCGCTTGACCAGCTCAATGGCCAGCTCGCTCTTGCCGATGCCGCTGTCGCCCAGGATCAGGATGCCCTCGCCGTACACCTCCACCAGCACGCCGTGCCGGGTGATGCGGGGAGCCAGCTCCAGGTTCAGCACGCTGATCAGGCTGCCCATCAGGGTGCAGGTCGTCTCGTTGGAGCGCAGCAGCGCCACGCTGTGCTTTTTGGCCAGCTCCAGCATCTCCGGGAACGGTTCCAACTCTTCGCTGCGGCCCACGATAACAGCCGGCGGCTGCTGGCGGAACAGCTGTTCCAGCGCCTCGTAGCGCTTTTCGGCCGAGAGCCCGGACAGAAAATTCATCTCTGCCAGACCCATGATCTGCAGACGGAGTTTATCAAAATAGTCATAGTATCCGGCCAGAAACAGACCCGGACGGTTGACCTCTGCGATCTCAACATTGATCTGGTTCAGTTCTTTGGGGGTATAAACCACCTCCAGGCTGACGCGCTCGGTCAGCGTTTTGAGCGAGACGTTGAACGTACCCATCCTTGTTCCTCCTGTGTTCTTGTGCCCGGCTGTGCGCCGGCATCCTTCTTCTTTTTATTATAGTAAAAAATCCGGACGATTACAACGCCTGTTCCCATCTTTTTCTATCCTGCGGGCCAAGGCACGCTGCTGTGAAGAGGTCTGTCCGGGCTTCATGCAAAAAGATTTTACATTTACATGGATTTTACATTTGCTCGATTTCGGATTTTACAATGCATCCACTATACTGAAAATCGGAAGAAAACACGTCAAATCAAAGTGAGGAAAATCCTTATGACTATTTTCAATGTCTTTTCTCTGCTGGGCGGCCTGGCCCTGTTCCTGTTCGGCATGGACATCATGGGCAAGGCGCTGGAAAAGCAGGCCGGCGGCCAGCTGCAGAAGATCCTGAGCAAGCTGACCGACAGCCCGCTCAAAGGTTTCTTTCTGGGTCTGTGCGTAACGGCCATCATCCAGAGCTCCAGCGCCACCACCGTCATGGTGGTCGGTTTTGTCAACAGCGGCATCATGGAGCTGCATCAGGCCATCGGCGTGATCATGGGCAGCAACGTGGGCACCACCGTCACCAGCTGGATCCTGAGCCTTTCGGGTCTGCAGGGTGACAGTGTGCTGATCAAGATGCTCAAACCCACTTCTTTCAGTCCTTTGCTTGCATTTATCGGCATTTTGCTGTATATGTGTAAGAGTGAGAAGAAAAAAGGTGTGGGCACCATCCTCATCGGCTTTGCCGTGCTGATGACCGGCATGACCACCATGTCCAACGCAGTGCTGCCGCTGCAGGGCGAAGAGTGGTTCACCAGCCTGTTCGTCCGCTTCTCCAACCCCATCCTTGGTGTGCTGGTAGGCGCACTGGTCACCGGCGTCATCCAGAGTTCCAGCGCCAGTGTGGGCATTCTGCAGGCACTGAGCGCCACCGGCGTGATCACCTACGGCAGTGCCATCCCAATCATCATGGGCCAGAACATCGGCACCTGTGTCACAGCGCTGATCTCCTCGGTGGGTGCCACCAAGAATGCCCGCCGGGCCGCCATGGTGCACCTGTACTTCAATATCATCGGCGTGACCATCTTCCTGTTTGGTTTCTACGGTCTGAACGCCGTGTGCCACTTTGCCTTTGTGGATTCCACCATTGAAGCCTGGGGCATCGCCGTGGTGCACTCCGCCTTCAACATCCTGGCCACCCTCATCCTGCTGCCTTTTGCCAACGGGCTGGAAAAGCTGGCCATCCTCACCATCCCGGATTCCCCGGAAAAAGAGAGCTTTGCCCTGCTGGATGAGCGTCTGCTGAACACCCCGGCTGTGGCCGTGGAGCGCGCCCGCAGCGCCACCGCTGACATGGCAGAGCTGGCCCGCGTGGGCGTGGTGCAGGCCATGAGCCTGACCCACCAGTGGAACGACGAGCTGGCCCAGAAGGTGCGTGACGAGGAAAGCACCGTGGACCGTTATGAGGACGCTCTGGGTACCTACCTTGTCAAGCTGTCCGGCCGCGAGCTGAGCCACGCCGACAGCCAGAGCGTGAATACCCTGCTGCACACCATCAGCGATTTCGAGCGCATCAGTGACCACTCGGTCAACCTGCTGGAATCCGCGGAGGAAATGCACCAGAAGAACATTGAATTTTCCAAGGACGCACAAGAGGAGCTGCAGGTGCTGGAAGATGCCGTGCAGGATATCCTGAGCCGCACCACCGACGCCTTCCGCAAGGGAGACCTGCACCTGGCCAGCAAGGTAGAGCCGCTGGAAGCTGTGGTCAACGAGCTGGTGCGTGCCATCAAGGCACACCACATCGCCCGCCTGCAGACCGGCAGCTGCTCCATTGAGTACGGCTTTGTGCTGGACGATCTGCTGACCAACTACGAGCGTGTGTGCGACCACTGCAGCAATGTGGCTGTTGCCCAGATCGAGGTAGCACAGGACAGTTTTGACACCCACGCTTACCTCAACGATCTGCGCCATGGCAAAGATACCAAGGAGAGCGAAGAATTTCATCGTCGACTGGACAAATACCGGGAGCGGTATCTCTTCCCGGACAATCAATCTGCGGAGGAATTTGACAAATGATCTATATCGTAGAAGATGATGACGCCATCCGTGAGCTGGAGCAGTATGCCCTGCAGTCCAACGGTTATGAAGTGGCCAGCTTTGCCAGTTCCGAACCGTTCTGGCAGGCCATGCGCACCGAAGCCCCGGAGCTTGTGATCCTGGACGTGATGCTGCCCGGCGAGGATGGGTTCTCCATCCTGAAAAAGCTGCGCAACACCCCTTCCCTGCACCGGCTGCCCATCATCATGGTCACGGCCAAATCCAGCGAGCTGGACACCGTGCGTGGGCTGGACTGCGGTGCCGACGACTACATTTCCAAGCCGTTCGGCATCATGGAGTTCCTCAGCCGGGTGCGTGCTTCTCTGCGCCGGGCGGCTCCGGAGGAACGGCCCAATGTGCTCAGCTTCCATGAGATCCTGCTGGACAATGCACGTCACAGCGTGACGGTGAACAACCAGCCTGTCGAACTGACCTACAAAGAATACAGCCTGCTGCGCCTTCTGCTGGAGAACACCAACCTTGTGGTGACCCGCGAGACGATTTTGCAGGTGGTGTGGGGCACCGACATTTCGGTGGAAAGCCGCACCGTGGACATGCACATCCGCACCCTGCGCAAAAAGCTGGGCGATGCCGGACGCTACATTGGCACCATCCGCAAGGTGGGCTACAAGCTGGCCGATGACGAGGAGGCTGGAGACGAATGAAGCCGCACAGCATGGAAGAAAAAATCAGCTACCGGCTGTTCCTCATGGGCTTTCTGGGGCTGCTGTTCACCGCAGCACTGTGCATCTTTGTCTTTCACCGGGCTTTTACCGCCCAGGCCTGGGATGACCTGGAAAAAGAGAGCGATCTCATCCGTGCCGGGTATGACCTGACCAGCGAGCCGCAGCAGCTTTCTTTCTTTGTGACCGGCGACCTGCGCATTACGCTGATCTCCCCGGACGGCGACGTGATCTTTGAGTCTGCCACCGATCAGCCCATGGAGAACCATCTTACCCGTCCGGAGATCGTGCAGGCGCTGCAGGGCAGCATCGGCAAGGACATCCGTGATTCCCAGACCATGGGATATGAGACCTATTATTATGCCGTGCAGCTGCCCGGCGGCAACATCCTGCGCGTGGCGCAGGACGCCGAAACGGTGTGGTCGGTCTACGACGGAGCCCTGCCGGCCATCGTGCTGAGCTGCGTTGCCCTGATGTTGGCTGCCGCGATCCTATCCACCCTGCTCACCCGCGCCCTTGTGCAGCCGGTGCTGAACATGACCGAGGATCTGGACCACATTCAGGATAAGGTCCCGTACAAGGAACTGATCCCCTTTGCCGAGAGCATCCATGCCGACCGCATCCTGCGGGAAAACAACGAGAAGATGCGGCAGGATTTCACCGCCAATGTGAGCCACGAGCTCAAGACCCCGCTGACCAGCATTTCCGGGTATGCGGAACTGATCGAGACCGGCATCGCCAAGCCGGAGGATGTGCCCGGTTTTGCCCAGAAGATCCATGGCGAAGCCAGCCGGATGATCCAGCTGGTGAACGATATCCTGCAGCTGTCCAGCCTGGACAACGCCTCCGAGACCTCCTCCATGCCGGAAATGGAGGTCGTGGACCTGCTGGACGTGGTCAAGGAGTGTGTGGAGCGTCAGAAGCTGAACGCCCGCCACGCCTACATCACCCTGACCTATCTGGGCGAGAGCGCACCGGTGCGGGGCAACCGCAATCTGTTGGATGAATTGTGCCAGAACCTGTGTGACAACGCCATCCGCTACAACCGCCCCGGCGGCAAGGTGCAGATCGTGACAGCATGCACCCGGGACGGCCATTGCAGCCTGACCGTGACCGACAACGGCATCGGCATCCCGCGCGAGTCGCAGAGCAGTGTGTTCGAGCGCTTCTACCGGGTGGACAAGAGCCGCAGCAAGGCCACTGGCGGCACCGGTCTGGGGCTGGCCATCGTCAAGCACATTGCCCTCATCCACGGGGCCCGCATCAAGCTGGAAAGTCAGGTGGACGTCGGCACGACCATCACGGTCACCTTCCCCACGGCATCCTGATTTTTCAAGCACCCAGAAATACAACGTCTGCCCGCAGCTGCGGGCAGGCGTTTTTTGTTGGGTCAAACCCGTCGGGAGAGCCTGTGCGCAGCAGACTGTGCTCCTGCAGATGCAGCAGGTCTGTCCCCTGCTGCCAGCAGGAACGTACCACCCCAAGGCAAAGCTCTTCCAACTGTTGACACTGTGCCGCATCCGGCTGCGGCGTGCCGTAGGCCGTCTGGCAGTCCAGACGCAGGGTGGCCGTCTGCTTCCGGAGAGCAACTGAGACGGTGCACCGCCGGATGGTTACACGTTTTCCTTGCAGCCAGAAGGTTCGTTTGCCCGGTGTGCCCGTCAGCAGAAGAAACGCCTCTGTCTCGTTTTCTGTCAGGCGCTGCACCGCACCGCTCCCGGTGCGGAAGGCCCCGCTGCCAGAAACCATCACTTTCCCTTCCTGTGCTTCGGGCAGGCAAAGCACCGGCAGCAGGCTTTCCCGGTGTGTATACAGCCGGGGCATTGCCGCCGAGCCCGCTTTGAGTTTGTCCAGCAGTTTGTCGGGCAGAGTCTCCGTTTTTCCGCACGACTGCAAGAGTATTTCCAGATCGAATTCCGTGCAGGAAAGTCGGGCCGCTGTGCGCCCGCAGCCGCGTTCCAGCACCAGATTCTCATAAGCTGCCAGCACGGCATCCTCCGTCTGCTCCGGGAACAGTACATAATCGCACAGGCGGTAATCGGCCGTCTGCGGCAAAGTTCCTTCGGCAGCGGCAAGGGCTGTTTCCAATGTCTGCCCTCGGCCATCGGCGATGCGCAGTGCGGCTGAGGCATCGGCTGCGTCGGCTGCCGCTTCCGGTGACTGATACAAAAGCCCCACCGACCAGGTCTGTTCCTTCTGTTCCAGATAAACCACCCGTATCATACTTTTTTCAGTGGTCTCACAGCGCAGGAACAGCAGGCACCAACCGACAAGCACCGCATAAAGCAGAATTCGGGCCCACCGCTGCTTCATTGCCGCACTTCCTTTCGCTTTTGTATGGCGTACTCCTGCCCCAGCATCCGGACGGCTGTGCACAGCACCCCGATGCGAAAAATCGCGCAGGTCAGCCAGACCAGCAGCAGCGCCGCGTCCAGCCGGGAAAATGTCCCGGTGCTCCATGCACGCAGCAATTCCCGCGCCGGGTATGTCCGACCGAACACCAGTGCCATGCCAAGCGTTGCCGCCGTTTGTACAAGGGCTGTGAGAATGGGCAGGCAGACACCACGCCGCTCCTCCCGGCCGCAGAGCAGCGGTACCGCAAAGTATTCCGCATAGACCGGAACGGTGAATGCCGTGCTCTGCGGCGCAGCCTGCGCAAACAGCCCGGCCCAGTGCATCTGCCGGGCCAGCCCCAGCAGACACACCGCGCTTCCCACCGCCACAAACCACCACAACACCTGCGCCGGGGCACCCCATGCGCGGGCAGGCATCTGCCAGCCCGCCCAGAGCAGCAGCGGCAAAAACCCCAGCAATGCCAGCGAAGAAAACTCTTCCCTGCAGACTTGCAGAGCCTTCCAGAATGTTCCGGCCAGTTCCACCGCCAGCCAGACCTGCAGGCAAAATGCAGCTGCCCAGGCGGCAGACTTTGGCGGGCCGGACTGCCAAAACCGACTGGCCAAAGCAGAAAGTATCATCAGCAGTACTGCAGCCAGCACCTCCTGCCAGAGGAGTGCCCGGGACGAACTGCATACCGGCAGACGCTCTGCCGCCACCGCGGCAAAGATGCTGAGGGTCACTGCCGGCAATGAAAATTTGTCCTGCGTTTTATTCATGCGCGGGGCCTCCGTTTTTGCCAGATGTTGAACCCCTTGCGGGACAGGTGCCGATAGTTGCGCCGGATGACGCCGTCCTCGGCCAGCGGGCTTTGCGGGAACGGATGCTGTGCAAGATACGGCACCCCCAGCATCCCGGTGCCGGACAGGCTGAGCAGCAGCACAAAAAAAGCCCCGGCCAGTCCCACCGGCCCGGCAAGCCCCGCAGCCACCACTACGCCGATGCGCAGCAGGGTGGCCGGTTCGTACAAAGCGGGCGTGACGAACACCGCGATGGACGTAATGCTGGCCACAAAGATGACCGGGGTGCTCATCAGGCCGGTGGCAATGGCGGCATCGCCCAGAATGAGGGCGGCCACCAGACTGACCGAATGCCCCAGCGACTGCGGCATCCGCAGCCCGGCCTCCCGGATAACTTCCAGCAGCAGGATGACCAGCAGCATTTCTGCAAACAAGGGCAGCGGCGTAGCCTTTTCGGCGGCTTCGATCTTATACAGCAATTGGGGCGGGATCAGCTCTGGCAGATAGACCGCCAGACAAACGAACGCCCCCGGCAGAAAGACCGTGAGGTAAAAGGAAGCATAGTTCAGCACCCGCAAGAAGGAGGCGAACACAGCAGTGGACGCGTAGTCGTCCAAGCATTCAAAGTTTTCACAGAAGAGCGCCGGCAGCACCATGGCCGACGGGCTGCCGTTGACCAGCACTACAATGCGGCCCTCGCACAGTTTGGCCGAAGCCGCCGCCGGGCGCTGGGTGTAGCTGACCGGAGTGAACAGCCGTGCCCGGCTGGGCAGAAGCCACGGTACAAAATAGCTGCTGTCCAGCAGCAGCTCCGGCTTTGCAGCGGCAAGGGTCTGCCGCACCTGTCGCACCATGGCAGGGTCTGCTTTGCCCCTGCAGTAGCAAATAGCGTACTCTGTCCCTGCGGCGGTGTCGGCCTGCGCCACCTCCAACACCAGATCATCGGTGCGGACCAGACGACGCAGCAGGCTCAGATTCACCCGTAGCAGGTCGGCAAAGCCCTCCCGCGACCCGCGCAGGTTGCCCTCCCCTTCCGGCTCGTCCACCGAGCGGTACTTGAGGGCCTGCACCGAAAAAGCAATGCCTTTCGCGCAGCCATCCAGCAGCAGCACTGCCATGCCTGCCGTTAACCGCTTGACAAGATCCGGCAGATTCTCCACCGGGGTGCTCTCGGCCGGGGAAGCGGAACCATGCAGGATGTGCTCATACACTTCCTGCCCGGTGCATGGGCAGGGCTGCTGCAGCGCCTGCCGACTGGCCGCGTCCAACAGCAGCTCCCACAGTGAATCCAGACTGGCCATGCCGTCAAACAGCACAATGCAGCCCCGGCAATGATAAATCATGATTTCCTTGGCATAATAATCCGCAGAGGCACCGAACCGGGCGTCCAGCTCTGCCAGATTTTCGGCCAGATGCAACGACAACTGCTGCACACAACATCCACTCCTTTGCACAGCAGTATGCCCGCCCGGAGCCGGTTCCATACCGGCGGGTGCCGACAGGAGGTTTCCACGATGAAGTTGTTGATCTTCCGCACGATTTTGATCTACCTGTGCGTGCTGTTTGCCATGCGGCTGATGGGCAAGCGTCAGCTGGGGGAACTGCAGCCCGAAGAGCTGGTGTCCACCATCCTGATCTCCAATCTGGCGTCCATCTCCATTGAATCGGAGGATGTTCCGGTGACGGCCAGCCTGATCCCGCTGTTTCTCATTGCTGCGCTGGAGCTGCTGGGCTCCGCGCTGAGCTTCCGCAGCCAGAAGTTTTTCAACCTGCTGTCCGGGCGGCCCAAAACCGTGATCCTGAACGGAGAGATCGACCAGAACGCTCTGCGCACCCTGCGCCTGACGGTGGCCGACCTGATGGAAGCGCTGCGCGGCAAGGACGTCTTTGATCCGCGGGATGTGTCCTACGCGGTCATTGAGACGAACGGGACTCTTTCGGTGGCATTGCGGCCGGAAAAGGAACCTGCGCGGCTGTCCGACCTGCAGCTGCGGGTGGAGCACTGCCACGCAACCATCCCCTTTGTGCTGGATGGGCAGGTGCTGGAGGACAACCTGCACTGGTGCGGCAAAGACCGTGCCTGGCTGGAACGCACGGCGCAGGCCAATACCCTGCTGCCGCAGGAAATCCTACTTCTTGTCGGCAATGAGACCGAGGACTATTTTCTTTTGAAAAAGGAGCGCCGCGCTACGGTGCATGAGGGCCGGAAATGAAACGGATCTACGCCTGCTTTGCCATCGTGGCCGCTTTGCTGGCCACTGCCTTTTACAGCAGCTTTCAGGTACAGCGCTTTGCCGATGACATTTCCACCGACCTGGACTGTGCCATTGAGGCCATCCGCACCAGCGACCTGCCCTCGGCCCGGCAGGCACTGGCTCGCGGGGCCGACCGGTGTGACCGGATGCGGGAAAAGATGAACCATCTGCTGCGCACGGAGGATTTTACCGAGCTGGAAGCAGCCCTGCGCACCGCCGACGGGCACCTGGAGCAGAACGCCCCCGAAGAAGCCTTTGGGGAGCTGCGCCGGGCACAGGTACAGGTGGAAACACTGCAATGGCTGGCCCGGCGGTTTGTGTAAACACAAAAAGCACCGCTTCCCTGCTGCTGTACAGAGAAAGCGGTGCTTTGCAAATTACGGGTTACTGTGCGTCCTTCCGGTCGCCCATGAGCTTTTTCAGTTCATTGAAAAAGCTCTCCACGTCGGCAAACTGCCGGTAGACCGAGGCAAAGCGGACATAGGCCACCTCGTCGATCTTTTTCAGTTCCTGCATGGTCAGCTCCCCGATGCGCACGCTGGGGATCTCGCGGTCGTAGGAACTGAGCAGGGTCTGCTCGATGCTGGTGACCGCGCGCTCAATGGCCTCGTAGCTCACGGGGCGCTTGGCGCAGGCCCGCAGCATGGCATTCAGCAGCTTCTGCCGGTCAAACGGCTCCCGGGAGTTGTCCTTTTTGATGACCACGAGCGGGACTGTTTCCACCACCTCGTAGGTCGTGAACCGCATATGGCAGCTCAGACATTCCCGGCGGCGGCGGATGCGCTCACTGTCTTCGGTAGGGCGCGAGTCGATCACCTTGGATTCCTCAGCACCGCAATAGGGACATTTCATGTTCTGTTCCTCCTGAACCTCTGCGGGAATTTTGCGTCAGGCCTTTTTGCCGGACTTGGGGCTGCGCTCGCTCCACAGCATCCATGCCGAGGTGGAGACGCACAGCGAAGTGTACACGCCGCTGATCATGCCCATCATCAGCGGGAAGGCGAAGGTAAAGATGCTGTCCAGACCGTAGAGCTTTGCCACGATGCACAGCACACCCAGTGCCATCACAGTGGTGATGGTGGTGATGAGGGTACGGCGGGCAGACTGGTTGACCGAACGATTAACCAGCTCTTCAAAGCTGGCCTTCTTGCCCATCAGGGCGCGGTTCTCGCGGATGCGGTCGTACACCACGACGGTATCGTTGATGGAGTAACCCAGAATGGTCAGCATGGCCGCAATGAAGTTGCCGTCCAGCGGAGTGCGCAGCAGCACAAAGGTGCCAAACACCACCATCAGGTCGTTCACCAGTGCCAGCACGGCCATCATGCCGCCGGTCAGGCCGCCGATGTTCTTGAAGCGCAGGGCGATGTACAGCAGGATGAGCACCAGCGCGAACAGCACTGCCACCAGGCTCTTCTGCAGGAACTTGGTGCCCATGGCAGCGCTGACGTTGCTCAGGGACAGCTGCGCGAAGTTGTTATCCGGGTAAGTCTCGTTCAAAGAGTCCAGCAGAGCCTCCACCTGATCGGTGGTCACGGTCTCGGTGCCGGGCATGGAGATCTTCAAGGTCTGGTCACCGGTGGCCACGTTCTCGCCGGTCTGCAGGGTCAGGCCCGTGTTCTCCAGTGCATCGGAGGCGCTCTGCTGCACCTGTGCCATCTCAAAGCTGCCGTCGTAGCTCAGGGTGATCATGGCACCGCCGGTGAACTCGGTGTCCAGATGGACACCGAACACCACAGCACACAGCACGATGGCTGCCATCAGGCAGGAGGAAAAGACCAGGAACTTTTTGCGCAGACCCACAAAATTGATCTGCTTTTTCTCGGTCTCATCCTTGCCCAGCTTGGCAGCGCCATATAGCCAGGGGTCCCGCAGCAGCTTGATGGCAGCTGCACCACGGATCATGACGCGGGTGGCAAACACGCCAAACACGAAGTTGAGCAGCACGCCGGTCAGCAGCGTATAGCCAAAAGCGTAAATGGTACCGGCGGTGGAGGGGCCAAAGGCAAAGAACACAAAGTGCAGTGCCTTGGCAAACAGGCCGTCCGAGGGGCCGAAGGCACCCATCAGCACGATGGCCACGATGACAATGGTCACGTTGCCGTCGATGATGGGGGTCAGGCCGCGGGCAAAGCCGCTCTTCAGTGCGCCGTCCAGGGACTTGCCATTCTTCAGCTCTTCCTTGATGCGCTCGGCCGTGATGACGTTGGCGTCCACGCCCATGCCAATGGCCAGAATGATACCGGCGATGCCGGGCAGCGTCAGGGTAAAGCTCTCAAACACCGGGAAGTAGCCGGAAACAAAGGCCAGCGTAGCGGCCACCTGACCGGCCAGTGCAATGCAGGCCAGAAAGCCCGGCAGACGGTACAGCACCGTCATGAACACCACGATCAGTGCAAAGGCGATGACACCGGCCAGCACCATGGCGCTCAGGCTGTTCTCGCCCAGGCTGGGGCTGACGGTGGAGTAGCTGTCCACCTTGAGGGCAAAGGGCAGTGCGCCGGAGTTGATCTGGCGGGCCATCTTGACCACGGCATCCTGCGTGAAGGGGTTGGAAGCCGAACTGGTGATGATGGCCTCGCCATCGGTGATGGCCGCGTTGACGGTGGCCGTGCTCACATTCTCGTCATCCAGCCAGATGCTGATGGTGCCGTTGGAAGCAGCCAGACGGGTGGTGGCCTCACCAAAGGCCTTGGCACCCTCGTCGGTGAACTTCAGGGACACATAGTACTCCGAAGCACCGCCGCTGGTCACCGGGCCGTACTGGGCCGCAGCACTCTCAATCATGGAGCCGTCCAGGATCAGGTCACCGTCGGCGCTGCTGCCCTCGCGGAAGGTCAGATAGGCCGTGGTGCCGATCTCCTCAATGGCAGATTCCGGGTCGAAGTCTGTTTCGCCGGACTGCCACGGGAACTCCAGGATCAGGCTGTCAGAGCTGGGGTCCACATACAGCTCGTAGTCGGTCACATTCAGTGCGACCAGACGGTTCTCGATGACGAGCTGTGCTGCTTCCAGCTGCTCCTCAGTGGCATCGTAGTCCTCCGAGGGCACAAAGGTGACGTTGACGCCGCCTTTGATGTCCACACCGAACCGGATGTCCTTTGCACCCTTGATGTAGGTGGTGGTCACATCGCCGTACTTTGCCGACACGCCGAAAAACGCCGTGTACACAAACGCAAGGATCAGAAGCACTGTGACGACCAGGTGCCATGCTTTGCCTTTTGTCTTCATATGTTTCAGGAATACCTCCAAACATCCCGTTTGCTGCGGGACCCGTTATTGAAACCTCCCCCGGCAGGCCCGGCGGACCGCACGGAGGAGGTTTTTACAAAGAAATGTTATGCCTGCTCTGCCAGCAGCTTTTCCACAACGGCCAGACGCACACAGACGCACAGCAGTTCAGAGGCGGTCTCCACCTCGTCCAGGCTGGGGTAGGTGGGTGCAATGCGCAGGTGAGAATCCTGCGGGTCCTTGTGGTAGGGGTATGCCGAACCGGCACCGGTTAGGGTCAGACCGGCTTCCTTGCACAGGTTTGCCACACGTTTGGCGCAGCCGGGCATGACGTACAGGCTGATGAAGTAGCCGCCCTTGGGATCGGTCCAGTGGGCAATGTCGCCGCAGGGGGTGAGGTTGTTGCGGAATGCCGTTTTGACGGCATCGAAGCAGGGCACCAGACGACGGCGATGCTTTGCCATGTGGGCCAGAACGCCTTCCTTGTTCTTCAGGAAGCGGACGTGGCGCAGCTGGTTCATCTTGTCGTAGC
>OLPG01001719.1_pt1 | contig 17471 bp, 15 predicted proteins | sample 1672311 | NCBI WGS metagenome assembly OLPG01 (sample SAMEA3136670, study PRJEB25190) | human gut metagenome | biome: human gut; feature: human-associated habitat; material: faeces | place: Austria | collected 2013
GGCTAAACGAAAGCAGTATTACTTTTCGTTCTTAACGCCCGCGCCCTCTGCTCCGTTTTAAAATTCGGGTGTTCCCCCGAACCCCCGCAGGGGAAAAGGCCCCCTTGTCAAAGGGGGCTGTCACCGTTAGGTGACTGGGGGATTCCGACGGGCCTTGTGTCGCCGCTCGTCAACGGTCACCTGCCGTCAACCCCCTGAACCCCCCCCCCGGCCTGCTTCGCGGCCACCTCCCCTGTGAGGGGAGGCTTTTCTCGCGTCCTTCGCCCACGCAAAAAACATCCTTTTTTACAAAATCTCCCGCACCGTCAGCACATCCCCGTCCACGCTGAACTTTACCTTATTCTCCCCGAAATCCAGCGTGTACACCCGCTCCGGGTCGTGCTGGTAGGCGGGGCGGGGGTCGTTTTTCAGCACACCGGACAAAGCGGCGCGCTTGTTTTCCGGCACTTTGCACAAAAGCGCGTCGGGGCAAACCACCTGCAAAGCGTATTCCTTTGTCGTGTCCGTAAATCCGCCCCGGGCGTCGGGGTAGGCGTCCACATAGGGCAGATACGGCTTGATGTCGAAGATCGGCGTGCCGTCCAAAAGGTCCGCGCCGCGGACGATCAGCTCGCCGTTTTCGACGCCCGCCAGCTCCACGCAGGAAAGCCCCAGCGCGTTCGGGCGGTAGGGGCTGCGGGTCGCAAAGACGCCGCGGCGCTCGTTGCCGCCCAGGCGCGGCGGGCGCACGGTGGGCCGCCAGCTTTTGCCTGCGGCATACTCTGCCGCCACGGTGGAAAACTGCCAGATCAGCCACAGCCGGTCATACCCCTCGATGCCCACCAGCGCGTTCGGGTCGCGGTATTCCGGCTCAAACACGATGCGCGCCGTCAGCTCCGGCACCAGCCCGCTCTGCCGCGGGATGCCGAATTTATCCGTAAAATCCGTGCGGATATGCGCAATCGGATGAATTGTGTAATCCATGGTAACGTCTGCCCCCTTTTTGTCGTCTATTATATAGGAAAGGAACAGATTTTACAACTTCCCCATCTTCCCACCATCGTCGAAATATGGTACAATATGTGGTATATTGCACGTAAGGAGGTGTGCGTTTGGCACCAATCATCCGTACAGAGAAGCTGCGCAAGGTCTATGCCGTCGGCAAGGAGCGCGTTGTTGCGCTGAATAATGTCGATCTGTCGATAGAAAAGGGCGAGTTCTGCTGTATCGTCGGCCAGTCGGGCAGCGGCAAATCCACGCTGCTGAACCAGTTGGCCGGACTGGAAAAGCCGACGTCCGGCAAGGTATACATAGGAAAGCACGAGATCAGCAAAATGACCGAGAACGAGTTGGCCGAATTCCGCCAGCAGCACCTGGGGTTCATTTTTCAGAGCTACAACCTGCTGCCCACCATGACGGCGGCGGAGAATGTCGCCCTGCCGCTGATGTTCAAGGGTGTGGACAAAAAGACCCGTCTGGCCCGCGCCCGCAAAGAGCTGAAATCCATGGGTCTGCTGGGCCGCGCCAACCACCTGCCCACCGAGATGAGCGGCGGCCAGCAGCAGCGCGTCGGCATTGCCCGCGCGTTCGTCAGCAGTCCCAAGGTCATTTTTGCCGATGAGCCGACAGGAAACCTCGACTCCCGCACAAGCAAGCAGGTGCTGTACCGTATGCTGGAAATGTCCAAAAACAACGGTGTCACGTTCGTTATGGTCACTCACGAGCCGGAGCTGGCCGAGTGCGCGGACCGCATTGTGACGATCCTGGACGGCAAGGTCTGCTCCAACGTCGTGCAGGACGAGGAGACGAAGAAGAAAAACCGCGACGCCCTTTTTGCCGATCTGGAAGGGAATCTGGATATTGGCGGGGAGGCAGCGAAGGAACAGAAAAAGTAATAAGCCTTCCCCCTTGGGGGAAGGTGCCCGAGGCCCCGACCGAGGGCGGTTGAGGGGCGTGTTTCCGCCGCGGCCCGCTCACGGAGCCGCCACACAAGCTCTCCCCTCATCAGCCGCCTGCGGGCGGCAGCTTCCCCCCTGGGGGAAGCCTTGGGGTTATAAAATTTGGAGGTACAAACTTACCATGAAACGCCTATTTTCCCTGCTGACCGCCTTTGCTCTGGCGGCGGCGCTGTGTGCGCCGGTTATGGCAGACGACGTCACCACACCGGATGTCACCGCCCCCACCCCCACGCCGACGGCGTCCATTGACACGTCCAGCTCCGACGGCGTCTACGTCTCCGCCTACTCCGTCACCGACACTGCGGGCGGCGAGGTCACCACCGTGCAGGTCGGTGATAAGATCAACATCGTGCTCAAGGTCGTGGACCACGCCTCGGCGCGGTACTGCGTCAAGCCGGAGGAGATCTCCGCGCGCATCAACTCCGCCGTGTTCACCTACACCGGCACCGGCGAGATCGGCCAGCTGTTCGACAGCAACGACGACCCCAACGCCACCCGCCTGCAGAACGTCCGCAACGGCTCGGCCTCGCCGGAGGAGGTTGCGGCGAACGCGCAGTATAATTATTACAGCTACGTCATTTTGTTCCGCGACGTCATCTACAACGGCGGCGGCAACACGCTGTCCATCAACCTGTCCTATCTCGACACCGCCAAGCCGCTGCAGCAGTTCAGCGTCACGCTGGGCCAGTGCGTGGACAAGGACCAGACGACCTCGCCCAACCTGCTCGTGCGCACCTCCAGCTACGGCGACAGCGTCACCGCAGGGCAGGCGTTCGACCTCTCCCTCGGCCTCTACGCCACCGACGGCAATGAGAATCTCAACGACGTCATCGTCTCGCTGACGCTGCCCGAGAACATCTCCCTGAACGGCGGCAGCTTGTCCAGCTACCTCGGCACCATCTGCCCCAAGCAGACCCGGGACGTCACGTTCCAGGTCATGCCCGCCTCCGGCTTTACCGGCACGGTGGCCAGCATCACCGTCAACATGACCGGCACCGGCTCTGTCACCGGCAAGGAGGTCAGCGGCACCACGACGATTTCCGTGCCCGTCAGCCAGCCCGACCGCTTTGAGGTCGGCCAGCTCGAGCTGTCCGGCGACACGATCTATGTCGGCGACACCGGCAGCGTCTCCCTCTCCTACGTCAACAAGGGCAAGAACCCCGTCAGCAATCTGGAAGCCCGCCTGACCGGCACGAATCTGGGTGCGGGCGGTTACCAGTACCTCGGCAACCTGGCCGCCGGCACCGAGGGCAGCGTGGACTTTGACATCGTCCCCGATGCCGCGGGCACGGTCAGCGGCATCATCACGCTGAACTACGAGGATGCCTCCGGCAACCCGCAGACCATCTCGAAGGACTTCTCTGTCAGTGCCGAGGAGATGAACATGGACGACTTCAACTATGACCCGTCGATGGACGACGTCCAGCCCGAGCAGACCGGTATGCCGGTCTGGGCGTGGGTGCTCATCGGTGTCTGCGGCGCAGTGGTCGTGATCGTGGTCATCGTGGTCGTGGTACGCAAGCGCAAGAAGGCCAAGGCACTGGCCGCGCTGGAAGCAGAGGACAGCGATGAAGATCTCTGATGAAATCAGCCTGTCGGCGCGCAACCTGCTGCGCCGCAAGGGCCGCACGGCGCTGACGCTCGTCGGCGTCGTCATCGGCACCTGCATGGTCGTGCTGATGATCTCGCTGGGCATTGCCCAGACCAAAACCAACGAGGAGATGCTGCAAAGCTGGGGCGACCTGACCCAGGTGCAGATCTACGGCTACGGCACGATGGTCGGCAGCGACGGCAAGCCGCTGTATCTGGACGACGCGGCCATCGCCAGCATCAAGCAGATTCCCCACGTGGCGGCGGCCACGCCCTACGCGCAGGCGTATAATCTGGAGGGCACCATCACGGCGGGCCGCAATGACCGCTACACGATGGAAACTTACAATTTGATCGGCATCGACCCCACTGCGCTGGAGCCGATGGGCTTCGCCCTGCAGAGCGGCAGCTGGCTCACGAACACCCCCGCCAGCGAGAAGGCGGCGAAATTACAGATTTTGGTCGGCGGGTCCACCGGGTATGAGTTTCAGGACTCGCGCAAGAGCTACAACAGCCCCAAGCGCTACCGCTGGCAGGGCCAGACCGATGCCAACGGCAAGGAGCTGCCGCCCTTTGTGGACATCGACAAGGATAAGATGACCCTGACCATCCGGACCGGCGAGGGCTCCACCGAAAAGACCCGCAGCTGGGAGCTGGAGGTCGTGGGCGTGCTGGAGCCGGACGGCGCCAAGGGCTACTGGACCCAGAGCGGCGTTGTGCTGCGCATTCAGGACATGAAGATGCTGCAAAAGGTCTACAACGACATGACCAAAACCAAGACCGAGGAAAAGAGCTACGAGCAGGTCTACGTCAAGGTCGATGACCTGAAGAACGTCACAGACGTTGAGACGGCCATCCACGAGCTGGGCTTCACCAACACCTACTCGATGAACCAGCAGCGCGAGGAGATGCAGCAGCAGGTCATAAAAAGCCAGATGATCTTCGGCGGCATCGCGGCGGTCTCGCTGTTTGTGGCGGCCATCAACATCATCAACACAATGACGATGGCCATCTATGAGCGCACCCGGGAGATCGGCGTCATGAAGGTGCTGGGCTGTGAGCTGGGCAGCATCCGCACGATGTTCCTGCTGGAAAGCTCGACCATCGGGTTTATCGGCGGGCTGATCGGCGTAGCGTTCAGCCTGTTGGCCAGCTTTGTGCTGAACAACCTTTCCACAATTTTAGCGGCGTTCGGTCAGGGCGGCGGGTTGGACCTGTCCGGCCTGATGGGCGGCGGGTACTACTACATGGACGGGGGCGGCAGCGCAGCCATTTCGATCATCCCGCCCTGGCTCATGCTGGCGGCGCTGGTATTCGCCACGCTGGTGGGGCTGGTAGCCGGTATCCTGCCCGCAAACAAGGCGGTCAGGATCAGTGCGCTGGAAGCCATCCGGCACGATTAAGCGCTTATATGCTTATATAAAGAACCGAGGCAGTCCCGGGAAAAGGGATCGCCTCGGTTTTTTGTCGCCGTTCCCGCACCGCCGCGCGGCGGGGGGCGGGCACTCGTTGATGGGGCGGTCCGTAGGGAGGGGTCTTGACCCCTCCGCGGGCGTTTACGGACGGCATAGGGCTTGCCGCACCGCCGCGCGGTAGGGGCCGTGCATACCCGGCCCGGGGGTTTTCCCGGGGATGGGAGATTTCCGGGGCGTCGGGGACGCCGCCCCCTACGTGAGTGGCTGCCCGTTGATGAGTAGCCGCGCGAACTTGCGGCGGGGTGAGGGCACCCCGCCCTACGGATGTAATTCACGTAAGCGCTGATGGGGCGGCATATATGCCGCCCGCGAGTTTATGTGGGATGCCGTTCGCCGGTTGTTGTTTTTCTTTCAACATTGGGCTGGCCATACGGTTGAAAATGTATCCTCGTTGCCGGGCATGGACGTTTGATAACCGACTGCACCCCACTTTGTTTTCGGTACGGCTACATCTGTGTTTTTAACAACATTTCGGACTTTTCCACCGCGGGGTTCTACAACTATAGGCAGTTTTCAACATTTTCAACAGGAAAATAAGGTCTGCAGAGAGCCTTTCGCAAAAAGTTCCTCTCATTTTCTGCGAAACACCGTTGTTTTATAGTTTTCCACAGTTTTCACGAGTTTTCCACAGGGAAAACCCCGGGAAACGGTGGAAAACCGGTTTTCCTGTGGAAAAGGGGTACCTATAGGGGTGCCGGGCCGTGGTTACGCCTATATCTTGTTTACAAACGGTTCATTTTTGCCCCATGTATAGCCGGTTGTGAACGGTGGAAAAATAAGAGTTTTCAACATCACTGTGGAAAACGGTGTGGAAAGAGTTCAGAGGGGGGGGAACGGGAGGCTGCGGGAGGCCCGTCGGGACCCTTCCGGACTGCGCGCAAGCGCGCGGCCACCGCTCCCCTAAAAGGGGAGGCTTTCTGTGCTCGCTTCGCTCGCATAAAAACCAAAAAGCAGCTGCCCGCACAGGAGCAGCTGCTTTTTTCAAGACTGTTGTTTAAAACTCGATCTTACCGAAGGCGAAATCGTCACCGTCGTGGATGCGCTCGGTGGTCTTGGGTGCCATCGGCTTGGCTGCGGGGTCGCGCCGGGCATCCGCATACTCGCGGGCGGGCACGCTGGAGCGCGGGCCGCCGTAGCGGGGGCCGCCGCGGTTGTCGCGGCGGGGAGCACCGTAGCGCGGGCCTCTGCCGCCCTCACGCGGGCCGCGGGGGCCGCGTCCGCCACGGTTGTCACGGCGGGGACCGCGGCCACCGTCACGGCGTCCGCCGCGCTGGTTGCGGGCGTTGTCGCGGTCGGGCAGGTTGCAGGCATCGGGGTCGGTGGAGTACAGCACCACATGGCGGGCCGGGCCGTCGCCCTTGCTCTCGCTGCGCACACCGTCGATCTCGGCGATGGCCGTGTGGATGATGTGGCGCTCGTAGGGGTTCATCGGCTCCATCTCATAGTAGCAGCCCGTGCGGATGACGCGGTCTGCAATGCGCCTGGCAAGGGCAGAGAGGTCGTCCTCGCGCTTGTTGCGGTAGCCGCCGACATCCAGGCCCAGCTTGACGTAAGGGCCCTCCATGCGGTTCACAACGAGGCTGGCGAGGTAGGACAGGGACTCCATCGTCTCGCCGCGGCGTCCGATCAGCGCGCCCATGTGCTCGCCGGAGACCTTCAGGACCGTGGCAGCGCCCTTCTTGACAGCGGTGAAGGTGAAGTTTTCCACACCCATCAGGTTGAAGATCGGGGTCAGGTAGTCAACGGCGGCCTGCAGGCGCGGGTCGGCGTCGATGTCAAGGGGAACCTCGACTTCCTCACCGGGGACGGGGGCCAACTCGGCCTCCTCGACCATATCCTCGACGACCTCCTTCTGGATTTCAGGGGCGGTCTCGTCAGAGATTTCAACAACCTCGGCGGGCTTTGTGGAAACTTCAGCCGGCTTTTCCGCCTCGGGCTCCTCGACCTTCACGAGGACCTTGGCGGGAATGGTCTTAAACAGCTTGCGGGTGGGGAATTCGAGGACTTCGTAGCTTACGTTGATGTCATCACGGTCAACGCCGAGAGCCTCGCAGGCGGCCTGTACGGCGGCCTCAACGGTCTTGGCGCTCATTTCCATACTGCGCATAGGGGGAACCTCCTTCTTATTTCTTATCGTTACGTTCATCACAACGGGGCGCGGGGCGGGCGCATATAGAATGCGCCCCTACGGCGGCAGGGGATACACTCCCTCACAGCCGCCAACGGCGCGGGCGAGCAATGCTCGCCCCTACGGTTGGTGCGTCGTATATTTTAATCCTTATTCAGTGGGGTGGTGCGCTCGTCCTTGTAGAGTTCGGCCTCGCGCTGGCGGGCCATCTCCAGGCGCAGCTTGTTGGCCTCGCCCAGGGTGACCTCTTTTTCGACCTGCTTACCGTTCTGCTCGACGGTGACGGTGCGCTTTTTCTTCTTCTCGGCGCGCTTGGCGGCAAGCTCGGCCTCATACTGGGCCTTGAACTTCTCGGGGCTGTAGATCTTGTAGGTCACGTAGGACTGGAAGATTTGGACCACGTTGGACACGCCGTAGTACAGGGAGAAGCCGACGGGGGCATTGAAGCAGAACGTGACGAACATCAGGTTCATGACGAGCATCATGACCTTCATGCTGCCCTGCATCTGGGCATCCATGCCGGAGAGCTTCTGGGTGATGAAGTAGCTGACGAACATCGTGACCGTGGCGATGGCCGGGAAGATGGCGATGGGGGTCAGGTGGAAGCCGGGCACATCGCACATATCCATGCCGAAGAAGGAGGTGTTGAAGTTCTGGATCTCGGCCACAACGCTGGCGGAGATGATGGACGGGTCGATGGACGCGCCGTTGTGGATGGCCTGGATCAGCGCGGTCTGCATCGTGGAGGTGTTGGTCGTTGCCAGGCCGATGGCCTCGCACGCGGCCTTGACGGCCTCATTGCTGACGCCGAAGATGTAGTGTACGGGGTAGTACACAACGCCCAGGAAGCCGAACAGGACCAGCATCGTCAGCAGCATGGGCATGCAGCCGCCCATGGGGTTGTAGCCGTGCTCCTGCTGGAGCTTCATCAGCTCCTCCTGCTGCTTCTGGGGGTTGTTCTTGTACTTCTGCTGGATCTCGGTGATCAGCGGCTGGAACACGGACATCTTGGCCGTGGACTTCTGCTGATGGATGCTCAGGGGGAACAGCAGCAGCTTGAGGATGAGGGTGGCAACGATCATGGTTGCCGCGTAGTTGCCGATGAAGCTGTACAGGATCTTCACCAGCGGGCCGATCAATACGGCCAGGAAATACATAAAAGACATAGCCTTTCCTTCTGCCCCGTCTGCGCCCGGGACCTTTATTTTTATGTAGGTCTCTGCTGCGCAGTGCAAAGACATGAGAGGCGATGTTGAAAAGCCTTCTCCCTTGGGAGAAGGTACCCGAGGCCCCGACCGAGGGCGGATGAGGGGGGAGCTTGCGGAGCTGCACATTCAACCGTTTAACGGGTAATTGTGGAAAACTCTGCCCTCATCAGTCCGCTGCGCGGACAGCTTCCCCCGAGGGGGAAGCCTTTAGTCGCGGCTGCGCGTCAGCCTTCGCTCCGGGTTGACCCACTTTCCCTTTTCGGGTACCGGGTCATAGCCGAATTTTGCAAAGGGCTGACATCTTAAAAGGCGCCACACCGTTAAAATCAGACCCTTTACAAGGCCGTGTACGGCGAGCGCCTGCATGGCGTATTCACTGCAGGTGGGTATGAACCGGCAGTGATGCCCGAGGTGCGGACTGATATATTTTTTGTAGCCGCGCAAAAGCGCGATGAGAAGGCGGGCAATCATTGCGGGGCCGTCTCGGGCCCGGGGGCCGGGGCGGCCTTGTCGGGCAGACCGGCCTTTGCAAACAGCTTGCCCAGCGTTTTGCTCAGCTGGGTGCTTTTCAGGCGGGGGGTCTGGCCGCGGGCGACCAGGATGATGTCATACCCACCGATGTTCTGGGCCAGGTGCTCTGACAAAGCGGCGCGCATGACGCGGCGGGCGCGATTGCGCTGCACGGCATGGCCGACCTTTTTGGTGGCCGTCAGCCCGATGCGGGTATAGCCCAGCCGGTTTTTGGCCACATACAAAACGCAGTGCGGATGCACATAGCTTTTGCCCCGGCCATACACCCGGTTGAACTGCCAGTTTTTATCTAAAGTGCGGTAACGCATAGTAGTATCCTCCCAAGGCTTCTCCCTCGGGAGAAGCTGCCGCCCGCAGGCGGCTGATGAGGGCAAACCTTTCGGTCAAAACCCATTTGCGGGAAATATCCGGAAGGTTTTCCCTCACCCGTCCGTGGTCGGGGCCACGGACACCTTCCCCAAGGGGAAGGCATTCCTACACATATATTATAATGAATCCCGGCTTCTGTAAAGCCATATTTGAAAAAAGGGCTGCCGATTTTACAATCAGCAACCCTTTTGTTCACTTAATTCTCTGAAGTTATCAGACAGTCAGGCTCTTACGGCCCTTCGCACGGCGGCGGGCGATGACCTTGCGGCCATTCTTGGTAGCCATGCGGTTCAGGAAACCGTGGACGCGGCTGCGCTGACGCTTCTTGGGCTGGAAAGTACGCTTCATTTTTCATTCCTCCTGTTGAAATCCCGGTATGGGCTGTTTGCTCAGGGCTTCGCCCATACACTGGGGCAGCCTTGCAGAGTTAGATTATACGCGATTTACCCCCACTTTGTCAAGGGGGTTTGGGCAGAATTTTTCGCTCCCGCGTCAAAGAATTGGAGCTACAGAGAGTTATCCACTACATTTTGTACTATTTACTGTTGAAAATTGCATCTGTTGTGGAAAACTTTTATTTTTCTTTGCTCCGCGTAAAAATTTTCAACAATTCCGGCGTATAAAAAAATTCCTACTTTATTATATATAGGTGTTGTTTAAAACCCGATTTTGTGGTATACTGTATTTAGTATTTTTGCGCCCTGTTTGGATATGGGGCGTTTACTTATAACAGGAAGTGGGGAGTATCGAGAATCATGGATTCCTTCAATGATGTAATGGACGCCGTCAAGGCGTACTGCAAAGGACGAGTATCCGATGCATCATACAGAGTTTTCATCCAGGACCTCAATCTGCTGAATTTTGAGGGCACGAACATCATCATCCTGGAGGTTCCCAACGACGTCGTCATGCGGTTTGCGGCGGCGCGCTATGCCGATCTGCTCAAGGAGGCGTTTGCCTCGATCCTCGGCTTTGAGGTGGAGCTGAAGTTTGTGCTGGCCGCGCCCGCACCGGACGGCGGCAAGGCTGCCGAGAAGCCGAAGCTGGACGAGAACGACCTGCCCAGCGGGCGGTACGAGTTCACGTTCGAGAACTTCATCAAGGGGCCGTCGAACCAGTTTGCGTTTGCCGCCGCGCAGGCCGTGGCTGCGAACCCCTCCGGCGCGTACAACCCGCTGTTCATCTACGGGCCGTCGGGTCTGGGCAAGACGCACCTGCTGAACGCCATCAAAATTGAGATCCAGAAGAACCACCCGGATTTCAACATTGTCTACGTGGATTGTGAAAAATTCACGAACGAGACGATCACCGCCATCAAGACGGCAACGATGGAGCAGTTCCGCCAGCGCTACCGCAAGGCGGACGTGCTTTTGATCGACGACATCCAGTTCCTGGCCGGCAAGGAGAGCACGCAGGAGGAGTTTTTCCACACCTTCAACACGCTGCACAACGATGGCCGCCAGATCGTCATCGCGTCGGACCGCCCCGCGAAGGAGATCAAATCCCTGGAGGAGCGTCTGCGCACCCGGTTTGAGTGGGGCCTGACCGCCGACATCCAGCCGCCGGATTTTGAAACGCGCGTTGCCATCGTCAAGCGCAAGGCCGAGCTGTTGAATCTGGACCTGCCGAACGACGTGGCCGAGTACATTGCGAACCACTTAAAGCAGAACATCCGCCAGCTGGAGGGCGCAGTCAAAAAGCTGAACGCCTACTATCTGCTGGAGGGCATCGAGCCGTGCATCGGCGTGACGACGACGGCGATCAAGGACACGCTGAACGACAGCCAGCCGATCCCGGTCACGATTGAGAAGATCCTGAACGAGGTCGCGCGCACCTACAATGTGATGCCGTCGGACATCCGCGGTAAGAAGCGCAATGCGAATGTGAGCGCGGCGCGGCAGATGACGATGTACATTATCCGCGAGGTGACCGGTATGAGCATGGAGGCCATCGGGCAGGAGTTCCAGCGCGATCATTCCACGGTGGTGTATTCCATCAAAACGATGGAGGAAAACATCAAGCGCGACCAGCACCTGAAAGAGATGTGCAGCGACATCATGAAAAACGTCCGCACCTAAGTTACTTTCTTGAAAGACCTACTTTCTTGAAAGAAAGTAGGCAAAGAACTTTCAATATTTTATCCCGGGGACGGGATTTGAGATGTACTGTACGCAGCATCGCACATTCTCACCCAAGCATCTGGAATTTCTTTGGTTCTTTCTTTGTAAAGAAAGAACACCCCCGTTTTTCAACAAAGTTTTCAGTTATCAACAGCGCGTATTCCACGGGGCTTGTTGAAAAAAGGAGTTTTCCGGGTTTTCCACAGAAAAGTCCACAGACTGTTCAAAACAATCTACCCGCGATTTTCCGCGGCGCAATCGGGTCCCGCGGAGTTTTCCACGAAACTAACACCCCCTACTACGACTACTACCATAGTTTAATAGTTTCTGCGAACGGAACCGCAAAATACACTTCCTCACACCTACAAAACACCGCTCCGACTGTGGAAAACAGAAGGAGCACCCTTTCTAGAGACTGTTGAACGTTTTTTGCCGAGGCTTTTTTCCAAAAAAGCCGGAGAAAGAGATAGAAACATGAAATTTGAATGCGAAAAAACACTGCTGGCCAGCGCCATCGACGGCGTTTCCCGCGCGATCACAAACCGCGCCGCCATCCCCGTGCTGGAAGGCATCTACATGAAGGCCGAGGGCTTTAACCTGACGCTGACCGGCTACGATATGGAAATGGGCATTACGACCACGATTGAATGCAACGTGCTTGTACCCGGTGAAACTGTACTTGACGCAAAACTGCTGAGCGCCATGGTCAACCGTATGCCTGCTGGCGATGTCTGCATTGAGCTGAACGACGAGGGCCAGGCAAAAATCAGCGGCGGTGTGGCAGAATTTGAGATCCCCGCGCTGAACGCCAGCGATTATCCGAGCCTGCCCGTGACCGGCGCCGACAATACGATGACCGTCAAGTGCGGCATGCTGCGCGAGATGATCGAGAAAACCATCTATGCAGTCAGCCAGGACGACAAAAAGCCCGCCCACACCGGCGAGCTGTTCGTCATTGAGCCGGGCAGCCTGACGATTGTGGCCCTGGACGGCTACCGGCTGGCCATTATCCAGCGCGACGTCGAGTGTACCCGCGACATCCGCATCATCATCCCCGCCAAGACACTGCAGGAGCTGCTGAAAATTATGGGCGGCGCGGACGACGACGTGAAGATCGACGCGAACCGCCGCTATGTCGTGTTTACCTCCAACGGCTATACGATCATGAGCCGCCTGATCGAGGGCGATTTCCTCAACTATGAGAGCGTCATCCCGAAGGACAGAAAAACACGTGTTACCGTGGAATGCAAGAACTTCATCGACACGATCGAGCGTGCGTCTCTTATTATTACCGAGCGTTTGAAGAACCCGCTGCGCATCTCCTTTGCCGAGGATCGCGTGACGGTCCGCTGCCAGACACCGCTGGGCAAGGTCGTGGACGAGTTCGCGCCGGTCTCGATGGAGGGCGACGCGGTAGAGATCGGCTTCAACAACCGGTATCTGCTGGATGCACTGCGCTTCTCGAAGTGTGAGAAGATGGTGCTGGAAATCAACGGACCCCTGAGCCCCGTCAAGCTCCTGCCCGAGGACGGCAAGGACTTTATCTATCTGGTGCTGCCGGTACGGTTCAAGAACGAGGGGTAAAAACAACGCTGCTCCGTAGGGGCCGGGCATGCCCGGTCCGCAACATAAAAAGGCTTGCCCGTTGACGGGCAGTTGCCGCAAGGCCGCGGGCCGGACATGTCCGGCCCCTGCCGCTGCAATAGAAGGAATTGTATGGAAAAAATTCGTATTACCACCGAGTTTATCAAGCTGGATGCTCTGCTCAAATTCGCCGGTCTGTGCGAGACGGGCGGCGAGGCGAAGGAGCTGATCCAGGGCGGGGCCGTTAAGGTCAACGGCGAGGTCTGCACGATGCGCGGCAAAAAGTGCCGCGCAGGGGATACCGTGGAGCTGGACGGCCAGACCGTGCAGATCGCGGAGGGCGAGTAATGCGCTTAACGCACTTAGAAGTAACGGATCACCGCAATATTGCCCACGCTGAGCTGCACCCAGACCCGCACCTGACCGTGCTGTGCGGCCCGAACGGCCAGGGCAAGACGAACCTGCTGGAGGCTATTTGGCTGCTGACCGGCGGCAAGAGCTTCCGCGGGTCAAAGGACGCGGAGCTTATCAGGCGCGGCTGTGACTTTTCGGTCATCGAGGGCGCGTTTGAGACACAGGACGTGGAAAAATCCATCCGCCTGACCGTGGGCAGCAGGCAGAGCCAGCGCCCGGGCCGCACCGGTAAATTAAACGGCGCGGACGTTGGGCGCGCAGCGGCGCTGGCAGGGAACTTTCAGGCCGTCGTCTTTGAGCCGGACCTGCTGGGGCTGGTCAAGGGCGGCCCGGACGGGCGGCGGCGGTTTATGGATTCCGCACTGTGCCAGGTCTACCGGCCCTACCTTGTGGCGCTGCGGCGGTACATGCGGCTGACGGCCCAGAAGAATGCCCTGCTGAAAAGCTACGATATTACGCCAAACGGCAATATGCTGCTGGACACCTACGACGAGCAGCTGGCCGAGTACGGTGCGCTCATCATGGAGCACCGCTGCAAGTTTCTGGCGGCGGCGGCTCCCATCGCCGCGCAGAATTATAAGGACATCTCCCGCGGTGCCGAGGTGCTGGCGCTGAACTACCAGATGTGCACCGCGGCCCCCACCGCCGCGGCGCTGACCGAAAAGATGCGGGCCATGCGCAGTGCCGAGCTGCGCGCCGGGTTCTGCCTGGCCGGGCCGCACCGCGAGGATCTGGAAATTTTGCTGGACGGCCAGCCCGCCCGGGTGTTTGGCAGTCAGGGCCAGCAGCGCAGCTGCGTGCTGGCAATGAAGCTGGCCGAGGCGACAGTGGTCGGTGATTTGTTCGGTGAGCACCCGGTTTTGCTGCTGGACGACGTTTTGAGCGAGCTGGACGACGAGCGCCAGACCTACCTTTTGACCCGCATGGGTGAGCACCAGACGATTGTGACCACCTGCGACACCGCCGCTTTTGCGCGTACCAATGGGAAAATTGTGATGGTGAAGGGCGGAGTGGTAGAAGAAGCGTAGGGGCCGGACAGCTCCGGCCCGCAGCAGTACGGCGGCTGCCCGCTGACGGGCAATGACGCAGAGTGGAGGGCCGGGCATGCCCGGCCCCTACAGGGGGGTGCAGGATTTGTACTTTCACGCAGGCCAGGACTTTGTCCTGAATACCCGGGATGTGATCGGGGTGTTTGATCTGGACACAGCCGGGGCGTCGCGGCGGACGGAAGAATACTTCCGCCACGTCGAGAGCGAGGGTGCCGTCGTGGACCTCTGCGCCCCGGGCACGCTGCCCAAGAGCTTTCTTGTCACCGATTTCCCCGACGAGACCATTTATATCAGTCAGTTATCGCCCGCCGCGCTGAAAAAAAGAGCGGAGAGGCTGGAATTTTAAATTAGTACGCCCGTAGGGGCCGGACATGTCCGGCCCGCAGCATAAAAATTACCGCCCGATAAAAGGGCAATGACGCAAGGCGGAGGGCCGGGCATGCCCGGCCCCTACATTGCAAAATAAGAGATACCCACCCACAACAGGAGGCTATCATTTCATGGCAGAAGAAATCATCACCGAAACCAACCGCGAAACGGCCACAGACCATGCCTACGGCGGTGCGCAGATCCAGGTCCTGGAGGGTCTGGAGGCTGTGCGCAAGCGCCCCGGCATGTATATCGGCTCCACCGGGCCTTCCGGCCTGCATCATCTGGTCTACGAGATCGTCGATAACGCCATCGACGAGGCACTGGCCGGATACTGCACCCATATTGAAGTGACCATCAAGCCCGGCAACATCATTGAGGTCTCGGACAACGGACGCGGCATCCCCGTGGACATCCAGCCCAAGCTGGGCATCCCGGCTGTGACCGTCGTCTACACCGTGCTGCACGCCGGCGGCAAGTTCGGCGGCGAGGACTCCGGCTATAAAGTGGCCGGCGGTCTGCACGGCGTCGGTGCGTCCGTCGTCAACGCCCTGTCCGAGTGGCTGACCGTCCGCGTGCGCCGCGACGGGGCCGAGTATGAGCAGAGCTTCAAGCGCGGCAAGCCGGACGGCGACCTGAAAAAAATCGGCGCGGCGGCTTCTACCGGAACGACAGTCACCTTTAAGCCCGACCCGGAGATGTTCCAGGAAACGACGCTCTATCGCTATGAAACGCTGCTCAAGCGGCTGCGCGAGGAAGCGTTCCTGAACGCCGGTGTCAAGATCACCCTGACCGATGAGCGCCCCGACGCGGACCGCCCCCAGGACGAGCAGTCCGGCGAGATGCGCACCGAGACGATGTGCTACGAGGGCGGCATCCGCTCCTTCGTCAGCTACCTGTGCGAGCGCCGCGACTTAACGCCGCTGCACCCGCAGGTCATGTATATGAAGGGCGAGGGCCAGGGCGCTGTGGCCGAGGTCGCACTGCAATACTACGACAACAGCTACAACGAGCTGCTTTTGAGCTTTGCCAACAACGTCCACACCCCCGAGGGCGGCACCCACGAGGAGGGCTTTAAGCTGGCCCTGACCCGCGTGCTGAACGAATATGGACGTGCCAAGGGCATTTTGAAGGACAAGGACGAGAACCTGTCCGGCCCCGACGCCCGCGAGGGCATCATTGCCGTCGTCAGCGTGAAATTGCAGGAGGCGCAGTTTGAAGGCCAGACGAAGGCGAAGCTGGGCAACACCTTCATCAAGGGCCTGGTCAACAATGTGGTTTACAAGGCGCTGACCGAGTTCTTTGAGGAGAACCCCGCCGTCGCGAAGGCAATTCTGGAAAAAGCGACCCAGGCCGCCCGCGCCCGCGCCGCCGCCAAGAAGGCCCGCGAGCTGGTGCGCCGCAAGAGCGCGCTGGAATCCAACCGTATGCCCGGCAAGCTGGCCGACTGCCACGAAAAAGACCCCTCCAAGACCGAACTGTTCATCGTGGAGGGCGATTCTGCAGGCGGCTCGGCCAAGATGGGCCGTGACTCCAACATTCAGGCCATCCTGCCTCTGTGGGGCAAGATGCTGAACGTCGAAAAGGCCCGCGCGGACCGCATCTACGGCAACGACAAGCTGATGCCCGTCGTGACCGCGCTGGGCACCGGCATCGGCGACGAGTTTGATATTAGCAAAGTCCGCTACCATAAGATCTTCATCATGGCCGATGCCGATGTGGACGGCTCGCATATCTGCACGCTGATGCTGACCTTCTTCTTCCGCTATATGCGCCCGCTGATCGACCACGGCTATGTCTACGTCGCCCAGCCGCCGCTGTTCAAGCTGCAGAAGGGCCAGACCGTCAAGTACGCCTACAATGACGACGAAATGAAGCTGTTGAGCGCCGAAATGCCCGGCGCGAAGGTCAACCGCTACAAAGGTCTGGGCGAGATGAACCCCGACCAGCTGTGGGAGACCACGATGAACCCCGACAACCGCGTCATCGTGCAGATCAAAATCGAGGATGCCGAGCGTGCGGACGAGGCGTTCAGCATCCTGATGGGCGAGCAGGTCGAGCCGAGACGGCAGTTTATTGAGAAGAACGCAAAGTACGCGAATTTGGATGTGTGATAAATTGCGCACCGCCCATGTAGGGGCCGGGCATGCCCGGCCCGCCGCATAAAAAATACCGCCTGTTTGTGGGTCATACACCATGGATTACAAAATTCTTCGTCCGCGCCAAAATCCCCGTTTGCAAAATTACGATTATAAAACCGCAAATCATTATTTTGTGACGGTATGCACGCATCATAAGCAATGTGTGTTTGGTGCGGCAGGCGAGCCAAACGGCATCGGCCAAATGGCCGCACAGGGGATAACAGCCATACCGGAGCATTTCCCGGAAGTGACCGTGGACGAATATGTGGTCATGCCCAATCATGTGCATGTGATTTTGATTTTTCCGCAGGGCGTAAAAGATTTATCCGCAGTGGTGGGCAGCTATAAGGCGTATGTATCCAAGATGTTCCACATGGAACATCCGGGTGTTCCGTTGTGGCAGCGGTCATTTTATGACCATGTCATCCGGGATGAAGCTGCATATCTGGAAATAAAAAGATATATTCGGGAAAATCCATTGAAATGGAATTTGGATGAATATAACCCCAACGTTTAGCGTAGGGGCCGGGCATGCCCGGCCCGGGATGTAAAAAGA
>OLPG01001726.1_pt1 | contig 17415 bp, 18 predicted proteins | sample 1672311 | NCBI WGS metagenome assembly OLPG01 (sample SAMEA3136670, study PRJEB25190) | human gut metagenome | biome: human gut; feature: human-associated habitat; material: faeces | place: Austria | collected 2013
CCAGCAGACTGTCATTCCATTCATAGAACTTATAAAGCTGCATATTCTGGCCAAATGTCACTTCTTTGTTTCCCTCAATGGAAATCTCCACTTTATCCACATCCGTTGCCGCAATCAATGTGTTTACAACAGAATAAATCGGGATCTGCTCGGAAACATTTAACGCATAATCCTGAAATACAGAGTTGTAATCCACATAGCAGATTCCGTTGGCTTTTGTCAGAGAAAGCACTTCGGAATTTTCCGGAATGGTCGGATAATGATCTTTTTCCAGAGGTCCCCTTGCCAGCTGTTCCAGTACTACGGTTGCCTTTGGAAGATTCCGCCTGTAACGGACACTTCTCTGTTCTTCTACCAGCTTGTCACCGTTCTTATTTGTAAAATACAGGGTAAAAGTGTCATAGCTGTAGACGTCCCCGTCAGATCCGGAAAACTCCACAAAAGTATCACTGTTCATGGCTCCGACTTCTTCTCCTTTGGAATTCGTGAGAGGCTTTTTTCCCACATAGATTTCCACAGAATCAATTCCCGGAATCTGGATGAAAATCTTCACCACGCCGGTACGGACCAGAAGTTCCCTGGTGCGGGACATCTTACTGTAGGCCTCGTTAAATTCCAGACGCAGAATTCCATCCTTTATAAAATAGGAAGAAATTTTTACGCCTTCCGGAAACAGTGAAATTCCATCTTCCCTTGTCTCGCAGTTGTTCAGGCTCTCCGAAAAATCCCGGAGCATCACCTCTGCAGTTTCTTTTTCCGGTGTATATTTTTCTTCTTTCAGTTTTGTTTCTTCACTGTTGATATAGTAAAAGCTGTACTGCTGTTCTGCATTTTTCTCTTTTCTTCCCGCAAAACCGATATAGGCAATCAGCCCAAGAAAGATACAGGCAGCAGTCACGCAGATAATCTTTATCGTTTTTTTCATGCTGTACCTCCTAGGACGGAATATAGGACAGAGGAATCTTCACGGTAAATGTGGTTCCCTCTCCTTCTTTGCTGGATACTTTGATAATTCCGTGATGCATGGCTATGGAACTTCTGGTAATGGCAAGTCCGAGACCGGTTCCTCCAATTTCCCTGGAATGAGATTTGTCCACACGGTAAAAACGCTCAAAAATCCTTTCTATGGATTCTTCAGGAATTCCAAGGCCGGAATCTTCAACAGTTACAAAGAAATCTTTATGATCCGCATCCAGTGTTACACGGACCCATCCTTCATCTACATTATATTTAATTCCATTCTCTACCAGATTGCTGATGGCAAGCGTAAACTTCACTTCGTCCACATCTGCATTGACTGGACGGAAAGAATCCAGGATCAGGGAAATACTTCTCTGATCTGCAATCGGCCGCAGACGTTTCAGGATATTTTCCAGCAGTTCATTGATATTCATATTGGTAATATTCATATCTGCTGCCTTTTTGTCCATTTTCACAAGGGAGAGCAGATCTGTGATAATCTTGTTCTCTCTGTCAATCTCTTCTGTAATATCCGAAAGGAATTCCTGATACAGTTCCTCCGGAACCCCCTGCTGTCCTACAAGAGAGTCTGCCAGAACTTTCATGGAAGTCATCGGTGTTTTCAGCTCATGAGACACGTTGGATACAAACTCCTGTCTGGATTCATCCAGGGTTTTCATTCTGGAAAGCATCTTATTAAATGCATCCGTAATCAGCGCTGTCTCTGTATAATCCGGTACGGAAATTTCTTCGTTCTGATATCCGTCTGTCAGATCTTCGATGGCTTTTGTTACCCTGGCAAAAGGTTTTACCAGTACTGTGGAAAGAATATATCCCAGGAATATGGCCAGAACTACAATAATTCCAATAATCAGGATTCCTTTCTGCTCCAGTTCCCGGATGGTTGACGTCACTTCACTGGAAGAAGCCATAATCATCATGGCACCCTGCACCTGATTTACTTCCGGGCTTTTTACCGGAACAGCCAGGATCAGCTTCTGGCTGTCGGAATCATAACGGTAGGCATCTTCCCCTTTAAAACAGTTTACTACTTTCTGGGATACCAGAGTTTTTCCCTCATCCACGCCATAGGTATCCTTAATAATCCTGAAATCCCTGTCTACAATGAGAATTCTTCCTCCATAGATATTAGACAACAACTCCAGCTTGCTGTTTACTGTCTGCGAGCTGGAGTCATTCAGATAATTCTCTTTGATAAGCAGGTCGCACATGATGTCACAGATATTTTCCATGCTCTGCACACGGTTGGCAATGGCACGGTCTTCATAGTTGGCAATGACCATTTCCGTTACAATGACACTTGGTACGATTCCCAGTATGATCAGGATGATCAGAATACGAAAGCGGAGACTTTTAAAAAACTTGCCGCTTTTTTTGATCTTCACAGCTTATGCCTGGAAATAGTAGCCCACACCCCATTTGGTGTGTACATATTTCGGCTCACTGGGATTGGCCTCAATCTTTTCTCTTAAACGACGGATATGTACATCTACTGTACGGACATCTCCCGGATATTCATATCCCCATACGATGTTCAGAAGATTTTCTCTGCTGTATACCTTGTTCGGATTGAATACCAGAAGTTCCAGTACATCAAACTCCTTGGCTGTAAGATTGATTTCCTTTCCGGAAATAAATACACGGCGTCCTTCGCAGTCCAGCTTCAGTTCTCCGACTTCTACGGTCTTGGCTTTCTCCTGTTTGTTCTGGTTGCTGCCTGCACGGCGGATGATCGCCTTGATACGGGCCTTGACTTCCAGAATATTAAACGGTTTGGTCACGTAATCGTCTGCTCCGTATTCCAGGCCCAGAATCTTATCCATATCCTCACCTTTTGCTGTAAGCATGATAATCGGGACATTGGAAAATTCACGGATCTGCTGGCATACCTCAAGACCATCCATCTTCGGAAGCATCAGGTCCAGAAGAATTATATCATACTCTCCTGCCTTGGCTTTTTCCAGAGCTTCCTCTCCGTCATAGGCACAGTCCACTTCCATTCCATCCTGCTCCAGACTGAAACGAAGTCCCTTGACAATCAGTTTCTCATCATCTACTACCAATACTTTCCTGCTCATTTAACGCTCCTTACTTTATTGCTATTTTATCCTTTATCTTCTCATAGGTTCCTTCCTTGATACCAGGCACGTTCATAATGTCTTCTATGGAAGTAAAAAGGCCGTTCTCTTCCCTGTAAGCGATGATCGCCAGGGCCTTGGACTCCCCTACACCTGTGAGAGTGGTAAGCTGGGATACATCAGCGGTGTTCAGATTGATCTTCTGGTCTGTGCCAGTATTTTCTCCGGCAGATCCCTCTTCGTTGTTATTCCCGGGGGCAGTTTCTGATGTGGCTTCCTGTCCATCCTCAGTAACCTGGATCATCTGGCTGTCCACTTCCGCCTGGGTAGGCACATAGATCTGCTGTCCGTCAGAAAGTCCCTTCGCACGGTTGAGATAACTTGCCGCAGCTTCCGGAAGATATCCACCGGCTTTCTCAATAGCCTGAAAAACACGGCTGCCGTATGGAAGTTCATAGACTCCGGGGCTGGTTACTGCTCCGCAGATGTCTACGTAGATCGTTTCTGGAATCTCTGAGATCTCCGGCTGCTGTTTCGCAGCTGCCGTTTCCTGTCCTGTATCCACCTGCATCTGTGCAGACTTCTTCTCAGATACTCCATTTTCCGTGTCCGTAGGATCTTCTTGTTCCGCATCCCTCCCGGATGTCTCCACACTTTCTTCCTGCACCAGTTCTTTTTCCAGAAACTCTGCTCCATCATCCTTACAACCTGTCAGTCCTGCAAAGATCAGAAACATAAATATGGAAAAAATAAGCTGAACACTTCTGATATGTGATTTTATTTTCATGGGTCAGGGGTTCACTCCTTTTTGCCGATGTGATGGCAGGTGCCCCGTTACTCATACAAAACCATACCTTATTTTAACGAAGTATTACAAATATTACAATACTTTTATTTCTATTTCCATTTGAAAATGACCACGCCTGCAATGCAGATCAGCATTCCAAACAGCTTTCTCCACTGAAAATCCGCTCTTTCCACTCCAAAAAGTCCCATCAGTTCTATGAGATAAGCCACTGCAAGCTGGGAGATCACAATGAGCATAACTGACCGCGCTGGCCCCAAACTGCCCATACTCTGGATCACGGTAATGGTAATGAACGCACCGATCACGCCTCCAAGCAGCGTATATTTATTCTCCACCTGCCACAGTGCACCGATACTTTCCCTACCTGTAAAAAGCTATGCAGCCACACAGACCAGAAATGCGGAAAACTGCACCCACCCGGTGGAGACCCACAAACTGGTCTGTTTTGTTACATTTGTGTTAAATACTCCCTGAATGCTCATCAGTGCGCCCGAGATCAGCGCTGACAGAAATCCCCACATAAAAATCCCTCCATATAAGATCCGTTCACCAGTTTTACCGCCATAAAAAGGCGCTGCTATTTCTGCAACGCCTTTCCGGTTTCTTATAGTTTATGTGGTTTTTCTGAAATTATACAAATTTTTGAGATAGATTCTTCCGGAGAATGCAATATGCGGCATCTCATAAAAAGTGGCACTTTCCGGGCAGATCGGGCGGTAGAGAGGATCTGCCACAATGATCCTGGCAGTTTTCAGTTTTTCTTCCATGGCTTCTTCCCCGCGGATGGCTTCATCTCCCCGGCGGAGGAGTCCTTCTGTGATCTCCAGCGGGCAGAGAATCTGAACTTTTTTTCCACACTTCTGCTCTATGGCTGCTGCCAGGGAGCCCATGGTAACCGGTTCCCCGATGAGGGTGATGTCCGGAGTGGGGATAAATCCTGACAATGGGCTGTCTTTTTTTCTCAGATAGATCACCTGATCCGGAGTTACTTTCCACAACTCTTCCTGTTCACCGGAAATCTGCGCTCCACTTTTTTCCGCGGAGTTTTCTTTTTTATCCTCAAACGCTTCGCAAGGGCTCTCCGCTGCCTTCTCAAGTGCATCCGAAATCTCTCCCTCATAGCCTTCCACCGGAGTTCCCACAAGAAATGGTGTCCCGAATTTCTCTCTCAGAACATTGGCAGCCGGGATTCCCACGGAAGATACCACAAGGTTTACCTCCGCCTCACCGGCATGGGACAGATCTTCCAGCGTATCGCCCATAGCCCAGGTGGAAAGGATCTCCCACCCATATTTTTCCAGACGTCTTTTCATGGCATCTACCATCGGCTGGGGGCCAAAATCCAGGGGTGTTACTCCAAGAAGATTTAATTTCCGTTTTCTCTTCTCTGCAGCGCCGGTAAAATGTCTGGCAATCTCAGAGAGTGCCAGCCCTGCTCCATACACATAATCATGCATACCACTGGTTGGAACCGAAAACGCCGGAATCCCTGTCTCGGCCGTAAGTGCACGGGCAAGTCCAGGAAAATCTGTTCCGTTCATAAAGGGAATCGGGGAACTTGCAAGAGCAATAAATTTCGGTTTCAGTTCCTCCGCCACATCTTCGATATCCCGGAGAAATTTCTCATCATTTCCCATGATCGCATCGATATCCGTAAGGCCTGAGATAAAAATCAGGCTGTCCTGGTCATACCAACGGATCTCATCGTGGGTATTATAGGTAGAATTACAGCCAGAAGGATCATGCATCACCGTCATTCCTCCAAGCTCATACAAAGCGGAACAGACACCGGACACGTCTGCCGTATAAATCGGTATAATTCGATATGCCTGTCTCATATGCAGCTTTCGCACCCCCATCCTTTTCGAACGATCAGATCTTCCGGATCTTTTTCTTCATGAAATGCTTCCACCATCAGCTGCGCGGTATGTCTGATTCCGTCGAATCCCCAGAGCCCGCCGCCCTGTACCATATTGACAAAATTTCGGCTTCCGGTAAACCAGGCTGCTTTTTGTCCGACGGCAAGGATTTTTCCGAAATGCTGCCGTGGCCGCACTCTCATCTCCGGGCGAACAGTCGAAATCAGCCTGAGTTCCGGATAATTCTCCTTCAGCCAGAAAAATACTTCTTTTTCTTCCGGGCTGATACTGTCCAGAAAAACGGACTGTACCTGAAATCCATGGGTAAGGAGAAGTTTTGTAAGTCCCAGGGGCCTTGGATGAAAAAGATAATCCACTGCTATGGGAGTGTCACCGATGATCTGGTGTGCATGAGAAAGAGCCTCCTCACATTCCCGGATCTCTTTTTCGATATCCAGGCCGTTGATTTTTCCTGTTTTCCTGTTGTTTTGCTGTCCCAGCATTCCCAGCAGCTTCTCTTCCTGTTCCTGTATCTCCCCATAATCAAAACTTCCCGGCAGATACAAAAAAGGCCTTCCCAGTCTTTCGGCCTGTTTTTCTGCCCCGAATTTTCCGGCAGGGTAACAGTTCAGAATCAGACTTCCCTCTCCCAGGTTCTGATAATCCTCCCAGGTTTCACAGGTCGGTATCTCTCGGAGCAGGATTTCGTTTTTCTTCAGGATCCGGCAGATATCCGAACCTTCATCCAGCGCAAAATCACTGCCCAGAACCGTCACGCATTTTGGATCTGCCTTTCTCTCCTGCACGGCATCATACATGGCCAGGCGAAGCTTCTGATCCGGTGTGGGGCCTGTTTTCTGCATGATGGGATCCATGAAGCACCGCATAAAAAAGATCTCCGGAAATCTTTTTTCCAGCTCTCCATAGATCCGGTCCAGATCACTGCCCAGAAAATGATGGAGACATACGGTAAAAAGCAGCACTGCCTTTGGCTTCTTATCCAGACGCTTCAGGACATCTGTCACCCCTTCAATGGTCACATCCTCCAGATTTCCACCCAGAAGATCTTTTTCCTCCACGATCACAAAGGAAAAACGGTCTGCTGCATTCATTTCCGCCGCAGTCAGCACAACGCCTCGCATACAGTTGTCTGCACAGACGTAGATCTGCTGCGCTTCCGGAACCAGCATTCCCGTATGTACGATATTCCAGTTTCCGTGGGCCGGGGAATTAAATTCCAGCCCCGGCTGAAAGGGCACCGGAAAAGAAGCTTCTTTTATAAATACTTCTGTTTTTCCCGGAAACTCCCGATCGCCAACTCTTTTTAACATGTGCCATCCTCCCTGCATGCATTCAGGATCTGTTCTGCCAGCGTCCGGTATTCTCCTGCCATCTCGCTTTCCGGATAAGTTTCCAGAAGCGTTTTTCCCTGCTCCTCTGCCGCAAGAACCAGGTCACTTCTGGAAAGAGTTCCTACTACCTGGGTGTGAAAATCCTCTGCCAGCTCCTGGACTTTTTCTTCTTCTCTTGGCACATTCCGCCGGTTCAGGATCAGCCCTCCCAGAGATGCATAGCCTCTGTTTCTGAAATTTTCCACCGCCATGGCAATATTCGCCCCTGCATGGATGGCCATGTTTTCTCCGGAGGTGATGATAAATACTTTATCTGCATACCCTTTTCGCATGGGCATGGAAAAACCGCCGCAGACAACATCTCCCAGTACATCGTAGAGAACAATGTCCGGTTTATAGGTCTCATAGGCTCCGGTTTCTTTCAGTTTTTCCAGCGCAGTGATAATACCTCTTCCCGCACATCCAAGTCCAGGTGTAGGGCCGCCGGCTTCTACACAGACTACACCCCCGTATCCGATCTGCACCATATCTGCAAGTTTCAGGTCCTGGCGCTTTTCGTTGTAAAGATCCAGCACTGTGGGGACTTTTTTCCCATGCCGGAGAAGAATGGTGGAATCTGCCTTGGGATCACAGCCGATCTGCATCACTTTCATTCCTTTTTCCGCAAGGGCAGCTGCCACATTGGAAACCGTAGTAGATTTTCCGATGCCGCCCTTTCCGTATACCGCAACTTTTATCATTTTCTGTCCTCCGCTTTTGTGATCACATTGGAATATGCCGTTTTTGCGGAAACTCCCTTGAGACGGCCGATCTTTCCGGATAAGGAGCTGATCACATCCTGTGGCGCATCAATGGCAATGCTGATAATGTTAATTCCTTTTTCCCGGTAGGGGATTCCCATTCTCCCGATAATATATTTTCCCGCTTCGTGAAGAAAACGGTTGATGTCATCGATCACGTCATTGTTTTCCACAATGATCGAGATCAGTGCCACTCTTGTATCCATAACGTCAGACTCTCCTTTCCGGTATGATTCATTGCTGTCAGCAGATTCTCGGCAAAAGTTCCCCGCCTGGCTGCGGAAGTAATGCCTGAGTTCCAATTTCCGTAGTCATGACAACTTTTCCTGGCTGGTCTTCGGTCACTTCGCCGATAATGGCAGCGTCTTTGGAGTACGGACATTTACGCAGTGCTTCCACGATCTTTTCCGCCTCTTCCTTCGGTGCCATGATGACCATACGGCCCTCACATGCCAGATAAAGCGGCTCCAGTCCAAGCATGCCGCAGACACCTTTTACTTCCGGCGCTACCGGAACAGATGGTGCATCCAGACGGATTCCCACGTTACTTTGGCCTGCAATCTCATAGAGAACCGTTCCAACGCCGCCTCTTGTTGCATCACGGATCACATGAATGTTATGAGTTGCATCCATCACTTCTTTTACAGTTCCCCACAGTGGCGCACAGTCGCTTGTCACATCTGCGTCAATGCCAAAATCCTCTCTTGCCAGAAGAATGGTGCATCCATGTCTTCCCACATCACCGGTCACAATGATGGCATCTCCCGGTTTTGCCAGCTCGCCGCCTACCTTCACGCCATCCTGAATCTCGCCCATTCCGGTTGTTGTGATGAACACGCCGTCAACCTGGCCTTTTCCTGCTACCTTGGTATCGCCGGAAACAATACGCACACCGACTTCTTTCGCTGTTTTTTCCATGGCTGCGGCGATTTCTTCCAGCTTCTCCATGGGAAAACCTTCTTCGATCACAAAAGCGCAGGTGAGATACATCGGTTTCGCTCCCATACAGGCAAGGTCATTGACCGTTCCACAGATAGAAAGCTTACCGATATTTCCTCCCGGGAAAAACGCCGGGGAAACGATAAATCCATCGGTGGATACCGCCATTTTTCCTGTCGGCGGAACCAGCACTGCCGCATCATCAGCTGTGAGATCCGGGTTTGCAAAATGTGCTTTAAATACTTCATCGATCAGTTCTGAGGTCTGGCGGCCTCCGGCACCGTGTGCCATGGTTACTGTTTTATTATCCATAATATTCATCTTCTTTCTGTTAATTACAGTCCATTAAACCGGACAGTTAATTTCCATACATAAAATATGCGGAACAGGCTCCTTCATTAGATACCATGCAGGCTCCTACCGGATGCTGCGGGGTACAGACTTTTCCAAATACCCTGCAGTCCGACGGTTTGCATTTTCCCTGAAGCACATCGCCACAGCGACAGGCCGGATTTGGTTTGCCTTTGATCGGCGGCACCGCATATTTTTTTCTGGCATCAAAAGCTTCCCATTCTTTCCGGAGCACCAGGCCGGATCCCGGGATCACACCCAGTCCACGCCATTCGGAATCGCAGGGTTCCATCAGTTCCTCGATCAGTGTCTGTGCCTCCGGGCTTCCTTCGCTTTTTACCACGCGCGGATAACAGTTTACAAAGAACGGCTTTCCCTCCTGGAAACGTACCAGTGCAACTGCCAGTGCGGTAAGCAGCTCCTTCGCTGTAAATCCTGCCACCACACCACTGACACCTTCCTCTGCCAGATGTTCACAGAGCGCCGTTCCTGTGATGGCATTGACATGGCCAGGGTAAAGGAACACATCCGCGCTGCCTTTTAATGCCTGATAAGCCTGCGGCATGGTCTTGTTCGCCACGAGAAGGGAATAGTTTAAAAGGCCGTCCTCTCTGGCTTTTTTTACAGAAAGGCATCCTGCAGGTGTGGTGGTCTCAAAACCAACGGAAAGGAATACCACCTGTTCCTCCGGATGTTCTTTCGCATATTTTTCCGCATCTGCCGGTGAATAGACGATGCGTATCCTGGCACCTTCTGCCCTGGCATCTGCAAGGCTTTTCTTTGTCCCTGGTACACGGACAAGATCACCGAAGGTACAGATAGTCGCCTGTTTTTCCAGAGCAAGATAAACGGCCTCGTCAATAAAGCCTACCGGTGTTACACAGACCGGGCAGCCCGGGCCTGAAATCAGCTCCACCTGCGGTGGCAGAAGCTTGCGGATCCCCAGACGGAAAATCTCGTGAGTATGGGTTCCGCAGACTTCCATGATCCGCACCGGCGGCCCCTGATATCCTTCTATGATCTCTCTTGCTGTTTTTTTCTTCTCTTCCATCACAGCAGTTCCTCCATCAGCTGGTCTGTCTCTTCCTCGTCATCGTCAGTGATCTTTGCAATGGCAACACCAGCATGTACCATCACATAATCTCCCGGCTCCAGATCTCCCAGAAGCTGGGCGGAAACTTCTCTCTTTGCGCCGCCTGCGTCTACCACTGCGGTTCCGTCACTGATCTTTACTACTTTTGCTGATAATCCTACACACATACTCTATTTCCTCCTGTTCACATAAGCCATTCCATACGCCGCCTGTCCAAGTGCGATTCCTCCGTCATTTGGCGGGATCAGGCTGTGTTTCAGAACTTCAAAACCTCTTTCTGCAAGTCCGTCATCTACCAGTTCCAGAAGCAGCCGGTTCTGGAATACGCCACCGCTTAATGCCACTTTTTTAATTCCGGTCTCCTGCTCTGCTGCCTCACAGGCTGCAAGGATCTGTTCTGCCAGTGCCCGATGGAATTCATAAGCCAGCTTCCCGGAATCTTCCCCTGCCAGTTTTTCCTGAACCAGATGTGCAACGATGTCACCTGTATTTAAAACAAATTTCCGTTCCTCTGTGGATGATGCTGAGGTGCCTGGATTTTCCGGAATATCTTTTTTTTCTGTCATCCACATTTTCAGGCTTTTCACTCTTATATCCACATTTTTCTTCTGTATCTCCTGCGCTCTCCACGCTTCCGCCGCAAACTCCAGCGCTGTGGAAGCTTCCCCCTCAAACGTGGACGCTCTCCGGATCCCCAAGATCGCGCTGACTCCGTCAAAGAGCCTTCCTGCACTGGTGGAAGTCACTGCATTGAGCTTTCTCTGTGCCATCGTCACCAGTACTTTTGCTTCCTGCTCTGTGCAAAGTCCCAGTTTTTGGACAGTATCAAGAGTTTTCTCCATATTTCCTGTATTCTGCCAGATCAGGGAAACTGCGATCCGCCAGCCTTCTTTTGCGGAAACATCTCCTCCCACCTGCACAAAAGGTTCGATACTTCCAATCCTTGTAAATCCCTGATGATCTGCCATCAGGATCTCACCGCCCCAGATCGTCCCGTCTGTTCCATATCCTGTTCCGTCAAAGGAAACACCGATCACTTTTTCCTCGCAGTCGTTTTCTGCCATGCAGGATAAAATGTGGGCGTAATGATGCTGCACTTTCAAAACGGGAAGTCCCAGTTCCTCTGCAACCACTGTGGAATTATATTTGGGATGAAGGTCACAGACCACCACTTCCGGCTGCACTTCCAGAAGTGTTTCCAGCCGCCCTATAGTTTCTTTGAGGGCTTTTACCGTTCGAAGATCCTCCAGATCACCTACATAAGGGGACGGATAAAAACGGTTATCCACACCAATGCAGAATGTATTCTTAAGCTCTCCACCTGCCGCGATCACCTGTCCCTTCCAGGGTGTGGAAACCATAAAGGGCAGAGGTGCATATCCACGGGAACGCCGGATCATATATGGCTCTCCCTTATAAAAATCCATCACCGAATCGTCGGCCCGGATGCGTATCTTTCTGTCATGGGAAAGAATGCAGTCACAGAGATAGGAAAGTTCTTCTACAGCCTCATGATCGTCTCTGCAGATTGGCGCCCCGGATGTGTTTCCACTGGTCATCACCAGAAGCTTCGGCATTTCAATTCCATCGTCATAATGAAAAAGAAGAAGCTGCACCGGTGCGTAGGGAAGCATGACACCGACTTTCGGATTCCCGGGAGCGATGCTCTCACAGAGCTTTCCCCCAGTTTCCTGCTTATTTGACTGATTTATCAGCTTATCCAGCAGCAGAATCGGTTTCTGATGCCCGTCAAGGATTTTCTCCTGCTCCTCACTGACCTGACAGACTTCTTTCACGGTGTCCAGATCCTGTGCCATTACCGCAAACGGCTTCACCGGACGCCGCTTCAGTTTCCGGAGCCGCTGTACGGCCTCCTCACTGGTGGCATCACAGCAGAGATGAAAACCACCGATTCCCTTGATGGCCACGATCCCGCCGGAAGCAATGGTCTTCCTGGTATAAGTGATGGCTTCCCGGCCCCGTTCCTCTCTTCCTATGAGATAAACCTCCGGTCCGCAGTCATTGCAACACACTGGCTGAGCATCATAGCGCCTGGTGTCCGGATTATGGTACTCATCCGCGCAGGACGGACACATGGGAAATTCTTTCATGCTGGTCCGTTCCCGGTCGTAAGGAAGGGAATCCAGGATGGTAAGCCTTGGGCCACAGCAGGTACAGTTGATAAAGGGATGCAGATACCGCCTGTTTTTCGGATCAAACATCTCCTCCTTACATTCGTCGCAGATGGCAATATCCGGAGAAACAAAGATCTCGCCCTTTGTCTTCTCGCTTTCAATGATATCAAACTGCGTAAATTCCTCCGGCTCCTCCACCGGTTCCACCAGAAGCTTCAGGATGGCCGCACGCTTCGGCGGCCTGTTCTCAATATCTCCGATAAAACCGTCCACATCCTGCTGCCTGCCCTGGGCAAAAATCTCCACATAGGGTCCTTTATTGGACACACTGCCACGGATTCCCCTTGCCATGGCATGACGGCTGACCGTAGGGCGGAACCCCACCCCCTGTACGATTCCGTAAACACGGATCATTTTTGTAATTTCGCACTCCATATGTTCTCCATTCCCTGTAACCAGCTCCCCTGATCCGGTTACAGTATGTATGTAACTTTATGCCCTGCTCTTAAGTCTACCTGCACTTTCCGGATACCGCAAAATGCACCGCATCCACAAACACGCCTGAAAAATCTTTCGTCATCCGCCTCATACAGGGATCTGCAAAGATCACATCATATCTGCCTTTTTCCACCAGCTCCATGTAATCTTCCTCATCTTTTAATGACACATCCCCCTCTTCCAGGAGATCTTTTTCCATGGAAAACCAGCTTGCCACTGTGATCTTTCCGTCACCGCCACGTTTCCGAAGTTCCGCTCTTATGGAACCTGCCATCACCTGCTGCTGCACAATGAGGATTTTTTTCCCCGCATACTCCATATCCGGCACCAGTTCCTCCACCAGCGGATATCCCACCTCATAAGGCGTTCCGAAAGTTTTCTCAAGATATCTGGCACATTCCCGTGCCGCCGGAGAAACCACGATATTTTTTTCCACAGAGGAGGCTTTTTTTACTTCATCAAGCCCGTCTCCCATTCCATAACAGATGGCTCTCTGCCCTCTTTCGCGGAATTTTTCCCGAAGCTTATCTGCCGCCTTCAGGTCACTGACATCCTGTGGCGTCATTCCAAGGATGCCCACCCTGCCCGTCTCCACCGGCAGTTTTTCCCGGGCAAAAACTTTAAAAAGTTCCAGATAAGCCTTCCGTTCTCCCCCGTCATAAAGCTCCATTCCATCGGTATTTACCGCAAGTACCGGAAGGTCTGTTTTTTTCTCGCACATCCGCTTCAGTGCCTGATAATCCGTTCCGATCACGGCGGGCACCGGCGTTCCGATCACTGCCGCAAAACCTGCCTCCACCTTTTCTGCTGCATCCACAAGTTTGGCAACCAGACGGTCATCCCGTCCCAGGATGGCATCCATGTCCCGAAGTCCCGCACTGAACACGGCACTTTTTCGCTCAAACCATCTTGGCTCATCAAAACCGCAGACATTTCCCGTGCATCCGCCGGCATCACAGATCACGATGATCCCGCCAAGCTCATACAAAACCGATACAGCGCCTGACTGATCCGGGGCAAAGGGTGTCAGATATTTCCGAAGTCCTCTCATGCTCTTTCCCCCTTTCGCTCATCCTGCTCCACAGTCTCAAGGAGCGCCTCAAACAATCTCCGGACCCCGGCATATCCATAAGGCTGACGGTCCTGATTCCAGACTACGTTGGGCTGATCCGGATGATAATATCCAGCATCCTTACCGATGGTAAAATTCACACCACTCTCTGCCGGATCATAATACAGCATGGTAGGTTCCATATTGGAAAAAATCTTTGTCTCCGGGCTCAGCGCGGCCAGATGCCGTATGTATACAAAATTCTCAGAAGAGATGGTTCCATAGATCTCCGGCACCTGAAATCCATACCGCACCAGTGCAAGTGCCAGCTCAAATGGATCTCCGTTCATGCACTCCCCTACTGCAAAAGAGGCATCCGGACAGACTTCCCGGAAATGTTCCACAGCTGCCTCCGCCTCTTTCTTACAGGATTCCTGGTCAAAAGAAACGCCAAGAACCTGTCCAAGGGCACGGTACTGATTTTCGATCTTATCCATCTGATAAAGCCTTCGAAGCTCAATAAACGGGATCTTCAGCCGATTATGAAAATCCTCTGCCGCAAACCTTGCTTCCGGATGGAGCACCAGATTAAAATTGGCCTGTGACATGGTCTGATATTCTTCGTAATCCTTACATCTGGAAATCTCATGGATGGTCTTTACGCCTGCCTGATGCAGCAGCTCATAGATCTCACAGTCATCCACCAGCGGTGAAAAAAATCCCAGAAGATTGACCACATTTCCTTTTTTCTTCTGAGGCTTAAGAAGAGAATATAAGGACTGCCGCACATGGACCATGGGTGGCTTCCTGCCCTCACGTGTCAGCGCATACATGTAACAGGGACGCACCGGAATGTCCACTTTTTCCTCTGCTTTCCGACAGACACGTTCCATATCTGTTCCCAGAAGTGCATCCACACAGGTGATACAGATCATCACCACCGAAGGTTTCTTCTCACAGCAGTCACAGATCTCTTTTACCGCTTTTGGGATCTTTTTCAGATGACGGCCTGTGACAATATCTGTCTCATCCATCATCAGGTAAAAAAAACGGTCATTATATTCCGGCATGGAACTGATAAGAGAAGTATTTCTTCCACAGCATCCAGGCGCCACGATCAGCATAATGGAATCCGGCACTGCAAGCCCCGCACGTTTTACTCCGAAGCCTTCCGCTCCCGGAGAATTAAATGCCAGCGTTGCCGGAGAACTGTAGATCAGATGTTTCCGGGAGATCATCTGCGGCGGGATCGCTTCCGGTCCAAGCCGTTCCAGCTCTTCTGCAGTTGCAAAATACGCTTCCTTTTTCATACGCCCTCCATCTCCGTTCCTTCACTCTCCAGCAGCTTCCGCGCCAGCGCAAAAAATTTCTCACTGATCTCAGAATTCTCATCACCCTCGATCACCGTTTTCCCCTGATCTTCCCAGCGGATGATCTCATCGCTTCTCGGGATCTCACCAACAATAGGGATATTGCTTTTTTCCGCAAAAGCCTGTACCTTCTCAGTCTCATTCTCCACATTCCTGTGGTTCAGCACAATTCCAAAGATCCTCGCATAGCTGCGGTCCTCAAAATTCCGAACAGCACTGGAAATATTGTTGGCTGCATAGAGCGCCATTTTTTCCCCGGATGTGACAATGAGGACTTTTTCCGCATAGCCCTCCCGGATCGGTGCTGCAAAACCACCGCACACCACATCCCCAAGCACATCGTAAAGTACCACATCCGGCTTCCAGGTCTCAAAAAGCTTCAGATCCTCCAAAAGCTGAAACGTTGCGATAATTCCTCTTCCCGCACAGCCAAGTCCCGGTGTGGGACCTCCGGTCTCAATACAGAGAACGCCGCCAAAACCCTCTTTCGATATATCTTCCAGTTTCTCCGGTTCCTCATCTTCTTCCCTCATATAATTCATCACCGGCCGGAGAGGTTCTCCACCAAGAAGATTGATGGTGGAATCCGCTTTTGGATCGCACCCGATCTGGATCACTCTTTTTCCCATGGCCGCAAACGCCGCCGCCAGGTTGGAAGTCACTGTGGACTTTCCGATACCGCCCTTTCCATATACTGCTACCTTCAGCATAAAATCCTCCCTTACTGAATACGCCTGCTCCTGCAGGCATTTTACATAAAAAAAGCTCCTTCACCACACAAGGTGAAAGAGTCCCGTATTCCGCTCACAAAGCAGCTAAAGCCACGCTAAATGAACAACAATTCCCGCTCGGATCATACCTTGCTGTCAAAGTCTGTTACCTCTCTATTTGGCTTTCATGACACATCATTCGGATAGAAAGAAAATTTGTAATAATATTTTTCATTCCGTCTGATTTTTCTGTTTTTATTATACAATAGCAGCTATTAGTGAGTCAATTGCAACTCTGACTTCTTACACAAAAAAAGACTTCTTATCGAAATATTTTTAAGCATTTCGACGAGAAGTCTTTTCTCTGCTCTGCCGGATGGGAAGCTCCGGCAAACGTATTATTCTGATGGATCCTTACTGAATAGAAACTACGTGATATCCACGATCTTCAACAACTTTTTTCAGTTCTTCGTTGGAAATCTCTCTGTCATAGGAAACCACTGCCTCACCTTTTTTCAGGCTGACTTTGGCTGCCGCTCCGTCAATACGGTTGATGGCTCTAGTGACGCTGGCTACACAGTTCTCACAGTGCATTCCTGTGATCTTCATAGTTTTCTCACCAAGCTTCGTTCCGTCCAGTTTCTTCTTCGGGATTTCCGGTTTGCTGCCGCCTCCACAGCAGGCACCCTCACCTTTCAGATGTTTATATGCGCCTTTTCCGGCAAACAACATAATGATGATAACAACGATGACAACGATTGCATTTGCCATAATGATCTACCTCCTGGTTACTTCTGCATTCCGCTGCAGCCTGAGCATCCGGAGCAATGACCGGAGCATCCGCCGCCACAGCCGTTGGTACGTGTATTACCGGCACAGCCAACACAGCTGAGCCCCTGTTTCTTTCTTGAATAAAGATAACTGATCACAAATATACCATATGCGATCACAAGCGCCAGTACAATAATATCCGCTACTATACTCATATCTGTCACCCTTTCTTTCGCTGCACAGCAGTTAAGACGCTGTCAGCTTCTGATGAATAATTTTGTAAAAAATTCCTATGTTTCTTCAGGCTTATTATAACACAGAAGACCAGGTATTTACATACCCGGCCTCCTTATGTTTCTTATCATTTCCGCTGTTTTCACAGCATCATTTCAAAGTTATCATATGTACCGGATCTTAACTGTATGACCGGTTTACGATTACTCTGCTGCCTGAACAGATCTCTTTGTAACATCGTTCTGGTTCTTGTACGGATCTGGTCTGAACAGAAGGAAGAGCAGGATCACTGCAAGGATCAGCGCTACGATCGTTCCAATTCCGAAGGAGCCGGCACCTGTGACAACAAGACCGATCTGGTATACACAAAGTGTTACAACATAAG
>OLPG01001750.1_pt1 | contig 17249 bp, 14 predicted proteins | sample 1672311 | NCBI WGS metagenome assembly OLPG01 (sample SAMEA3136670, study PRJEB25190) | human gut metagenome | biome: human gut; feature: human-associated habitat; material: faeces | place: Austria | collected 2013
AGGAGCAGATGCCCTCGCCGGTGCAGTGATACAGGCCGTACTCGTGGGTCACGCAGAGCTGCAGGATCTCGTGGGCCAGATCGACGGCGTTGGTCGGGTTGCCGCACTGGTCGTTGACGACTTCCAGCTTGCCGAACTTTTTGCCGGCGTTCACGATGGTCTTGACAAAGTTTTTGCCGTAGTAGCTGTAGAGCCATGCCGTGCGGACGATGAAGTGGCGGTGGCAGAACTGCTCCACATACTTCTCACCCATGAGCTTGGTGGAGCCGTAGGCGCTGATGGGGCCGGGAATGGTGGCCTCATCCTGCGGAATGCCGCCGTTCTCGCGGCCGGAGAAGACATAATCCGTAGAAACGTGTACCAGACGTGCGCCGGTCTTGGTGGCGGCCTGTGCCAGATTGCGGGGGCCGATGGCGTTGGCCTTGAAGGCAGCGTCATGGTTCACCTCGCAGCCGTCCACGTTGGTGAAAGCGGCGCAGTTGATGATGACGTCCGGGCGCTGACGGCGGATGAAGTCATCCACCATCTTGTAGTTGGTGATGTCCAGCTCCGGCAGGTCCACCGGAATGACCGTGGCGCTCACCAGCTTCTCGGGGATGGGGCCAAGCTCACTGCGGCCTTCCCGGAGCTGCTTGATGATCTCGGTGCCAAGCTGGCCTCTGCAGCCGGTAACAATGATTTTCATGCGGATACCGCCTCTCTTAATACTTCAGTTTGCCGTCGGCCACATTCTTGAGGTGCTGGCCGTAGGGGCTCTTGCCGTAGCGCTCTGCGCTTTCCAGCAGGGTATCGCGGTCGATCCAGCCGTACTTGAATGCAATTTCCTCGGGGGCGCTGATCTTGATGCCCTGACGCTTCTCGATCATCCGCACAAAGTCGGCTGCCTCCACGAGGCTGTCCATCGTGCCGGTGTCCAGCCATGCAAAGCCGCGGCCCAGCAGCTGGACGTCCAGCTCATCCTGCTTGAGGTACATATCGTTCAGGGTCGTGATCTCCAGCTCACCGCGGGCGGAGGGCTTGACCTGCTTTGCCATCCTGACGACTTCCTTGTTGTAGAAATACAGGCCGGTGATGGCGTAGTTGCTCTTGGGATGCTGGGGCTTCTCCTCGACGCTCAGTACCTTGCCGTTTGCGTCGAACTCCACGATGCCGAAGCGCTCGGGGTCCGGCACATAGTAGCCGAACACGGTGCAGCGGCCCTTGTTCTCGGCATTGGAGACAGCACTCTTCAAAATCTTGGAGAAGCCGTTGCCGTAGAAGATGTTGTCGCCCAGGATCATTGCGCAACAGTCGTCGCCGATGAACTCTTCACCGAGGATGAAAGCCTGAGCCAGGCCGTCCGGGGACGGCTGGACCTTATATTGCAGATGGATGCCGTACTGGCTGCCATCGCCCAGCAGCGCCTCGAAGCGGGGCGTGTCGGTGGGGGTCGAGATGATGAGGATGTCCTGGATGCCCGCCAGCATGAGGGTGGACAGAGGATAATAGATCATCGGCTTGTCGTAGACGGGCAGCAGCTGTTTGCTGGTGACCATCGTCAGCGGATAGAGCCGGGTGCCGGCACCGCCGGCCAGAATGATACCTTTCATTTTTGTGCACTCCTTATATTATGAAATAAAAAAGTTGTGCAGCTTGTACAAGGCCCGGCAGCGTATCCGCCGGGTCCTGTATGGATTCAAAGCGGAGCTGCGTCCGCTGTAAACAATGTTGGTGGTAATACGCCGCCAGCCGCCGGGCTTCCCGTGCCACGCGCACTGGCAGGATTTCGCTATGCACTACTGGCAAGCTTGCGATAGTATTACACCTTATTCTACTATCAAATCGAAAAAAAAGCAAGGAAAGAGCGCCCTCCACAAAAATTTTTGTGGAGGGCGCTCTTTTGTTTCATCAGCAAGCCCTCAGAACTTGAACCCCCACTTATGGAAGTACCGCAGCAGGCTCCCGGTCTGCCACAAAAAGGGCTTGAGGCTGCGGTGGGCCGCACGATGCCATGCATGGATGGCGGTGTACTGCGGCACGAGGTAGGCTTTGCCAGTGGTTCGCATCTTCTGGGTCAGGTCGGCATCCTCCACATACATGAAGTAGTGCTCATCGAAGCCGCCCACGGCCTTGAACTCCGCCGTCCGCACGGCGGAAAAGCTGCCGGTGCAGAACTCGATCTCAACGGGAGCGGACAGATCCTCCCCCTCCATCAAATACGCACGGTTATATTTCTCCCAGAATTTCAAAAACGGCAGCTGGCGGTAGACCATGGGCCGCAGCGCACAGCGCCGCAGCGGCAGGCTCTGGGAACGGCCATCCGGGAAGCGCAGCCCCGGCCGGGCCATCACAGCATCCGGATGCTCCGCCATCCAGTCGGCCAGGTCGCTGAGGGTATCAGCAGTGAGCTGGATGTCCGGGTTCAGGATGAAGTGATAATCGCTCGTCAGCTCCGGCAGGACGGTGTTGTGTCCGGTGCCGAAACCGCCGTTCTCCTTGCGGCAGCGCACCTCGACTTTCTGGCCGGGCTGAGTGCTCAAAGCGCCGCCCTTCACGGCGGCTTCCAGCCGCGCGCCGCTGCCGTCGGGGCTGGCGTTGTCCACCAGATAGAGGGTCAGCGGGTGGCGGCGGGTGTATTGCAGCACCGTCTGCGCCGCCTTGAGGGCTTCGTCGCAGCCGTTATAGACAACGATACAGGCAGAGAGTTCCAAGTTCGTTCTCCTTATCATTCCAGCGGTAATATCTTCAGGCTGAAATCTTCGCGCTGGATGTCGAAGTTGGGGTTGGTGCAGGGGTCGCCTGCAGCCAGCAGATTGCCCCAGCGGGCCTGAAAACGCAGCACCTCGCCCTGAAAACGCTTCTGCTTTTCGGGGTTATCCTCCATGCCGCGGCTCTTGCTCTCGTAGTGGTAGAGCTGGGCAAACGGAGTGAAGACGTTGGTGTAGCCTGCCTGACGGACGCGGACGCAGAAGTCCACATCGTTGAAGGCCACGGCATAGCTCTCGTCCAGACCGCCCACTTCGTCGTAGATTTCCTTGCGGATGAGCAGGCAGGCGGCGGTGTCAGCGTAGACGTCCTGCACATAGTTCAGGCGGCCCATATAGCCGTCGGAGCTGGCGGGATAGTACTTGTGCAGATGGCCCGCCACGCCGCCGATGCCGAAGCCGACACCGGCGTGCTGGATGGTATCGTCCGGGTAGAGCAGCTTTGCGCCCACGCAGCCCACCCGCTTCTGCTGGGCATACATGACCATCTCTTCCAGCCAGGCGGCGGTGATGACCTCGGTGTCGTTGTTGAGCAGAAGCAGATACTCACCGGTGGCGAACTTCTCGCCGAAGTTGTTCAGGGCGCTGTAGTTGAAGCCCTTGCCCTCCCAGGTGACGACCTTGAGGTTATCGGGGTGCTCTTTCTGCATCCGCTTATAGGTGCGGAAGGTTTCGGGGGCCTTGCTGTTGTTCTCGATGAGGATGATCTCAAAATCCGGGTAGGTGGTGCGGGCGTAGATGGACTCCACGCAGGTCTCCAAGTCGCGGATGTGGTCGCAGGTGGGGATGAGGATGCTCACCCGGCCCGGATGGTCGATCGTATAATCGGTCTTGTAGTAGCCCGGCGTACCCGGGATGAGGGACACATCGTCCACGGCCACGCCGCAGCGGGCGTAATGAGCCTTGAGGGCGGCAATGCCCGCGTCGATGCAGTAGGTCTTGGCGGAGATGTCGCTGGCCGTGCTGCCGGGGCTGGAACGCCAGTAATAGAGGGCGTGGGGGATGTGGACGATCTTCCGGGCCGTCTCGGTCAGGCGGAGGAAGAGCTCGTAATCCTGACTGCCGTTGTACTCCATCCGCTCCGGGCCGCCTGCGGCATCCATCAGCCGGCGGCTGAACAGGGTCAGGTGGCAGATATAGTTGTTGGAGCGGAGGTTGTCCAGCATGAAATCCGGCTTGAAGTGGTAGAGCACCACATTCTCCACCTTGCCCTCAAAGGTCGCCTCATCGGTATAGACGAAGTCGGCTCCCTGCTCGGCGATGGCCTTGGCCGCGTACCAGAGGGCGCAGGGATGGAGGATGTCGTCGTGGTCCAGCAGGGCGATGAAGTCGCCGGTGGCCATCTCGATGCCTTTGTTGGTGTTGCCGGGGATGAGCTCATTCTTCTCCAGCTTCCTGTAGCGGATACGAGGGTCCACAGCGGCGCGCTGCTGCACCATCTCGCCCACACCCGGGGCAGTGCCGGCATCCACACAGCAGAGCTCCCAGTTGCGGTAGGTCTGATTCACAACGGAATCCAGCAGCTCTTCGAGGAAGTCCAGCGGGGTGTTGTAGAGCGGCACCACGATGCTGATTTTGGGGCCTGCAGGCTGGTCGCCTACCTGCCGCACCAGCAGTTCCACCGGTGCGAACCGGTCGGCGCGCATGACTTTGCCCGGGAAGAGGGCGGCGTACTCGCGGCGGGCGCGGGCCTGTTCCCGCACACCCTCGATGCCGCCGCTGCGCAGTTCCCGCAGGAGCACGAAGAGGGGCAGAGTGTGCCAGAGCTGGCGGCTCTTGCTGACGACATAGCGCATGGGCCAGGTCATCTTCCAGAACTTCGAGCCGGTCACCTCGCCCAGTGTCTTTTCCAGCTGCTGCTCGTGGCTGCGGCTGAGCGAAAGGTCGCTGCGCAGCCGGGCGATGAGCTCGGCTTCCTCGCCGCTGGTGCGCTCGGCGCGCACCATCCGGTCACGCAGGATGTCCATTTCCATCTCGTAGCCCCGCACCATCTTCAGCTGGGTGGGCTGGCTGGTGCAGAACAGCGCCGACGGCTGAGCGCGGCCCTTGCTGCGCCAGCCGAAGTCGCGGAAATATCCTCTCTGCGCCAGCTGCTCGGCCCAGCCCGCCATAACGGTGCTCTCATCGCTCACCAGCAGCACCCGGGCGGGCAGCGTCTCGGGCAGCGTTTCCCACGCGGGGTCTGCCACCACCAGAAGCTCTGCCTCAGAGCTCTCTGTCCACTCTTCTGCCTCCACACCTGCACGGTGCAGGGCCTTGGCCAGCAGGGGCATCTGCTCTCCCAGCAGGGCCGCCGAGGCGGGGTTTGCCTCCTCCGCGATGCGCTGCGCCAGTGCGCGGCAGCGATCCCGCTCCCGCTTTTCTTTCTTTTCCTTCTCCAACTGCATTCCGTTCTCTCCACCTGTTGTTCTTTATCGTATCGCTCCCGCTCTGGAGCGTGAAACGCGAAATAGTCTGTCTCTTGTGTACAAGCGTGTACAGTATACCAAATCACGTCTCATTTGAGAAGTATTTTGTGCAATTCCTTTTGATTTTTTACATGCCCAGCAGGCGGCGCAGCCAGCCGAACAGACCGCCGCCGGAGCTCGTGCCGCTGCCCACCGTCCGGATGGAAACGCCGGAGTAGTAGTGCTTCAGGATGTCGCGGTAGCCCATCCCCTCCTCGGCGGCGTAGCCCACGGCGCCGCACTGGCTCATGCCCACGCCGTGGCCGAAGCCGTAGTAGTACATACAGGGTACGCCCGTTGCATCCGTGCTGAAATCGAAGCAGTAGCGGGAGGACACGAACTGGCCGATATAGCGGTAGCTGCGGCCATTGGACACCAGCGTGTTGTACTGGACGAAGCCGCCGAGGTCTTTGTGGGTAGTGTCGGCGCTCTGGTAGGGCTCACCGGTGCGGCTGTCGTTGTACTCGACATAGTCATAATCCTTGCCGATGATGCGGCGCATCTTCTCGTGATACTGGCGCTCATAGGGGCTTTCCACGCTCTTGAGATACGGCACGTCCGAGCCCCAGGCGTCGAGGCTGGAACAGGTGCCGTAGACGCCGGTCTGGGTGTTGTAGCCCGCGCTGGCCGACCAGACGGCGTCAATGACGCTGCCATTGTAGGTCAGCACCTCATCCTTCACCGACTCCACCGCCTTGCGGATAGCCGACCGGGCCGAGGACGGGATGTCCTCCACGGGGGTGTAGATGAGAGCGTTGGCCGAGGAGCCGTACTGCTTATGGTACTCGAGGTAGGAGTGGATGGCCACGGCCTGGGCCTTCCACGCCTCCTGCGCGGCGCTGGCGCTGACATAGCTGCCGATGGAGCCAAGCTCGGTGTAGGTGATGCCCACCAGGCAGTCCACGAGGTCCAGCGACACGTTCCGGCGCAGGCCCTTGCCCTTGATGTTCAGATAGGGCAGTGTGATCTTATCTTTGGAGCCGAAGAGCCAGCTCAGACAATTTTCCTCTTCCTCAGGGATAAGGGTGGTGTTTGCACCGCCAATGGTGGTGGCACCGGGTGCGGCATCCTCGGCGAACGCCGCCGGGACAGCCACACACAGCATCACAGCTGCCAGCACCAGCGCCGCCAGACGGCGCGCGAAACTCAGACTCTGCTTCACGGTCATTTCCTCCTGTGGTTTCTGGATCTTTTCATAGTTGTTATCAGTGTAACACACTGCGCCCCCGACGGCAAGGACGGAAGTTGTGCAAAAATGTGAAAAGACGCCTTTGCAAGCCGTCGGAATTATGATACAGTATAGCATGAGATGATATGCCCCCTTTGGCGGGCATGACAGGGAGGGCCGGAATGGACAGCAGAGAGTTATATCCCAGCGACGAGCAGCGGCGCCGCATCATGGACTTTATCATGGCGGCGGGCGAGACGCTGCTGGAAAACGGAGCAGAGGTCTTCCGGGTGGAGCAGACGATGGAGATCATGGCCCGCAGCTTCCATCTGCGGGAGTTCCACGTCTATGTGCTGACCAACGGCATCTTCGCCAGCGCCGGCACGGCAGAGATCGCCGAAGTGCGGAACGTGCCGGTGCGGACGACTCATTTAGGCCGGGTGGCCGCGGTGAACGCCCTTTCCCGCGAGATAGCAGCCGGGGGCGTCACACTGGACGAGGCTGAACACCGCCTGGCCGATGCCCGGCGCATCCCCTTCCCCAAAGGGAAGACCCAGCTCCTCGCCGGGATGAGCGGCACAGCCTGTTTTGCGCTCATCTTCGGCGGCACGATACGCTCGGCGCTGGCGGCAGCGGCGGCGGGTTTCATCGTCAGCGGCTATCTGCTGCTCTGTGAAAATCGGAGGCTTTCCAACGGTTTCCGCAAGATCTCGGCGGCAGCGCTCATTACATTGGTCTGCATTCTGGGGTGCCATCTGCTGGACACTGAGGCCAGCCACGCCATCATCGGCACCCTGATGATATTGACCCCCGGCATCGCCTTCACCATGGGCATCCGGGATTTCGTGCAGGGCGACTACCTCTCCGGCACCATCCGGATGATAGACGCCCTGCTCATCGCGGCCAGCATCGCCATCGGCACCGGCCTTGTCCTGAGCCTTACTTCTCTGCTGACGGGGGTGACGGTGGTATGATGACCTTGACAAGCACACAGATCGGCCAGCTGGTGGCACAGTTCTTTCTGGCCGGGGCGGGAACGCTGAGTTTCGCCGTCCTCTTCGCCTGCCCTAAGCGCACGCTCCCCTGCTGTGCGCTGGTGGGCGCGGTGGGCTGGTTCGTCTACGAGCTGGCTGTCTTATACGGGGCCGACGCGGCGGCAGCCTCCCTCATCGCGGTCATCCCACTGTCGCTGGCGGCGCGTATCTGCGCCGTGCTGCTCAAGACGCCGGTGACGGTCTTTTTGCTGACCGGCATCTTCCCGCTGGTCCCCGGCGCGGGCATCTACTACACCGCCTACTATTTCATCCAGGGCGAGAATGCCCTTTCACTGGCCAACGGCATCTCCACCTTCAAGGTAGCCGTGACGCTGGCTGTGGGCATCGCGCTGGTGCTGGGTCTGCCCATGCCCAGCGGCCACGCCTGGAAGCGGAAATAGATCTCCGCCTCCCTTGTGCGGCTCTTTCGCCGGTGCTATAATCAAATCATACTTAATATAAAGGAGTGTCTGCCGATGTCTATTATGGAAACGCTCAACACCCGCCGCACCTACCGCCGCTTCGCCCAGAAGCCGGTGCCGCAGGATGTGGTGGACGATATGGTGGAGGCCCTGCGCCTGTCGTCCTGCGGCGCGAACCGTCAGGCCGTGAAGCTGGTGGTTGTGCAGAGCCCTGAGATGGTGAAAAAGGTCCATCCGCTGGTCAAGTGGGCCGCCTATCTGCCGCCGGAGCAGGGTGCTCCCAAAGCCGACGAGCAGCCTGTGATGTATCTGGCCGTCGTGCAGGATAGCTCCATCCCCGGCGACCTGAACACCGACACCGGCATCGCGCTGGCGAACATCACCCTCGCCGCATGGGCCAAGGGTGTGGGCAGCTGCATCATGGGCGCCATCAACAAGCCTGCCCTGAGCGAGCTGCTGGGCATCGCCGCGCCGGACAAGCTGGCGTTCATGGTCGCTCTTGGCTACCCCACTCACGCCGCCAGGGTCGTACCGATGACGGAGAAGACCGGCATCAAGTATTACCTCGATGAGAACGGTGACTACTGCGTGCCGAAGCGGAGCGTGGAAGAGCTGGCAAGAAGCGTATAATGGCTCCCCTGATAGGGGAGCTGTCTGCGAAGCAGACTGAGAGGTTCTGCATATATACATCGCTCTCAAGCTTTATTCTGCATAATTGTTTGCAATTCGGTTTCAATTTGATGGAATTTTTGCACAACACTTGACTTTTCAAATTGTACAACCTATACTAAACACGCTCTCTGATTTTTCGATGAATCGCATCGCAGCAGAGAGATGCAAACGATATGCACATAAAGAGGAGTGTTTGAATATGAAAAAGATCTCTCGCCGCAGCTTCCTGGCTGCCGCCGCTGTTTCCGCTGCTGCTCTGGCCCTGACCGCCTGCGGCGGCTCTGCCTCCACCGCTTCTTCTGCTGCTGCAAGCTCTGTTGCTGCTTCTTCTGAGGCTGCTTCCACCAGCGCTGCCGCTGCTGAGCTGACCACCGTTGAGGCTGGCAAGCTGACCATGGCCACCAACGCCACCTTCCCTCCCTATGAGATGACCACCGACGCCGGCACCATTGAGGGCATCGATGTGGACACCGCACAGGCCATTGCCGAGAAGCTGGGCCTGGAGCTGCAGATCGACGACATGGATTTTGACGCCGCTCTGCTCAGCGTGCAGCAGGGCAAGGCCGACATCGCCATGGCAGGCATCACTGTCACCGACGAGCGGATGGCTGTGATGTCCTTCTCCGACAGCTACGCCACCGGCATCCAGTCCGTCATCGTGCCCGAGGGCTCCGACATTGCCTCTGTGGACGATCTGGCCGGCAAGAAGATCGGCACCCAGCGCGGCACCACCGGCTACCTGTACTGCTCCGACGACTTTGGCGAGGACGCCGTGGTGGCCTACGACAACGGCCTGACCGCTGTACAGGCCCTGAACAACGGCCAGGTGGACGCTGTGGTCATCGACAACGAGCCTGCCAAGGCCTATGTGGAGTCCAACTCCGGCCTGAAGATCCTGGACACCAGCTACGCCGAGGAGGACTACGCCATTGGCATGAACAAGAGCAACACCGCTCTGCTGGAGGCTGTGAACGCCGCTCTGGAGGAGCTGAAGGCCGACGGCACCCTGCAGGCCATCGTGGACAAGTACATCAAGGCTGAGTAAACAGACCCCTCAAGGGGAGGCGGCCCACCGGGCACCTCCCCTTTTTTAAGGGATATAGGTTACAAAATTCTGACAAGATCACAACAGACGAAAAGAAAGTGAGGATGCGAATGGCCGCACAATACGAACTGTTGAGCCAGCTGCTGAAAAGCGGCGGCCGGCTGGACATGGGGCAGGAGCTGTTCTACAAATTTTATCAGGCCTTTGTCCTGAAGGACCGCTGGCTCCAGTACATCGGGGGCGTAGGCACCACCCTGCTGGTCACTGCCATTGCTCTGGCCATGGGCGTCCTGCTGGGCAGCGTGGTGGCGCTGGTGCGTGTGGCCCACGACCAGCAGCGCCCCGGCCGCCGCAACCCGGTGCTGGGGGTCTTTAACGCCGTGTGCCAGGTGTACACCACCGTGATCCGGGGCACCCCCATGATGGTGCAGCTGCTGATCATGAGCATGGTCATCTTCAACAACAGCCGCAACTTTACCATGGTAGGCGCTCTGGCGCTGGGCATCAACTCCGGCGCTTACGTCTCCGAGATCATCCGGGGCGGCCTGATGGCTGTGGACCCGGGCCAGATGGAGGCCGGCCGCAGCCTGGGCCTGAACTACATCACCACCATGGTGGTCATCATCATCCCCCAGGCCATCCGGGCGGTGCTGCCTGCCCTGGGCAACGAGTTCATCATGCTGCTGAAGGATACCTCCCTTATCACCGTCATCGGCGGCAAGGAGCTGCTGTATGCGGCCCAGGGCATCATGAACCGCACCTACGAGGCCATGTTCCCCCTGTTTGGCGTGGCACTGATCTATCTGGTGCTGGTGATGATCTTTACCTGGCTGCTTGCAAAATTTGAGAGGAGGCTGGCACAAAGTGACCGATAAGATCCTGGAAGTCCGGGGCCTGACCAAGACCTACGGCGGCGAAAAGCGCAAGGGCGCAAAGCAGGCTGCCCCCACTCTGGACGTGCTGCGGGGCATCGACATCGACATCTACCGGGGAGACGTAGTCTGCCTTATCGGCCCCTCGGGCTGCGGCAAATCCACCTTCCTGCGCTGCCTGAACCGGCTGGAGATCCCCACCGGCGGCAGCATCAAATTTGAGGGCGTGGAGGTGGACGACGACCACATCGACTCTGTCCGCCAGAAGATGGGCATGGTGTTCCAGCACTTCAACCTCTTCCCCCACCTGACCGTCAAGAAAAACCTTGAGCTGGCCCCCAGCCTGCTCAAGCTCAAGGACAAAGAGGCCATCTCCAAGCGCGCCGACGAGCTTCTGGCCCGCGTAGGTCTGGCCGACAAGGCCAACGTCTACCCCAAGAGCCTTTCGGGCGGCCAGCAGCAGCGCATCGCCATCGCACGCGCACTGGCAATGGACCCGGACGTCATCCTCTTCGATGAGCCTACCAGCGCCCTCGACCCCGAGATGGTCGGCGAAGTGCTTGAGCTGATGAAAGAGCTGGCTCACACCGGCATCACCATGCTGGTAGTCACCCATGAGATGGGCTTTGCCCGCGAAGTCTCCAACCGCGTCATCTTCATTGACGAGGGAAGGATCCAGGAGGATGAGCCGCCGCAGGAGCTGTTCACCAACCCCAAGCACCCGCGTCTGAAGGCATTCCTCTCCAAGATGCTGTAAGATAGAAAGAAACAATACAAAACCCGGAACTCTTTTCAAGCCGTCCTGGCTCTGAAAGGGTTCCGGGTTTTATTCATTGTTTTTTTCAGAGAGCTGTTTTGCAGCAGTCTTTCTTCTTATGCTCAGTTGTTGGCTTCCACCTTGCTCAGAAGGATGCGGTCATTGTCGAGGACCTTGCCGGCGTTCTCGCGGAACTTCTCGAGCAGGTCGTCCACGGTCATCTTGCTGCGGGCCTCGCCCTTGACATCGAAGACGATGCGGCCCGCGTCCATCATGAGGGTGCGGTTGCCCAGCTCCAATGCCTGATGCATATTGTGGGTGACCATCAGGCAGGTGATCTTCTTTTCGGCCACGATGCTCTTGGTGAGGTCCAGCACCTTTTCGGCGGTGGCGGGGTCGAGAGCGGCGGTGTGCTCGTCCAGAAGCAGGAGCTTCGGGGTGACGAGGGTGGCCATCAGCAGGGTCAGTGCCTGACGCTGACCACCCGACAGCAGGCCCACTGGCTGCTTCATCCGGTCTTCGAGGCCCATATCCAGCAGGGCCAGCTTCTCACGGAAGATCTCCTTATCCTTGCGGGAGATGCGGGAGAAGATGGCGTTGGGAGCGGTCCCGGCGCGAAGGTAGGCCAGCGCCAGATTCTCCTCGATGGTCATGTTGGGGGCCGTACCCTTGAGCGGGTCCTGGAACAGATGGCCGATGACCCGGCTGCGCTGATATTCCGGCGCGAAGGTGATGTCCTCGCCGCCCAGCGTGATGCTGCCCTCGTCGGCAATGAAGCCGCCGGTGATGGCGTTGAAGAGGGTGGATTTGCCCGCGCCGTTGGAGCCGACGATGGTGGCGAAGTCTCCCGCTTCCATGGTCAGGCTGACGCCGTTCAGGGCCACTTTCTCGTTGACGGTGCCGGGGTTGAAGGTCTTGTGCAGGTCACGAAGTTCGAGCATTTCCATTTTACACACGCTCCTTCCGCGCCTGACGGGCCGCATTGCGGCGCTTCTCAAAGGCGATCTTCTCCCGGATGGCGGGCATCGAGATGGCCACCGCCACGATGATGGCGCTGACCAGCTTCATGGCAGCAGCCGGGACGTTGAAGCGGAGGGCCACCGCCACGATAAAACGGTAGAGGCAGCTGCCGAACACGACGCCCAGCACACGGCGCACCATCGTCCGCTTGCCCACCAGAGTTTCGCCGATGATGAGGGAAGCCAGCGCGATGGTCACCATGCCGGTGCCTACGTTGATGTCGCAGCTCTTCTGGTACTGAGCCAGCAGGCCGCCGGAAAGGGCCGTCAGTGCGCCCGAGATGCAGAGGCCCACCGTGATGGTGAAGGCGGGGTTGATGCTGGAAGCACGCACCATGGCAGCGTTATCGCCGGTGGCACGAATCGAGAGGCCGAGGCGGGTTCCGAGGAAGCCCACCATGGTGGCACCAGCCAGCGCGATGACTACCGCCGCCAGCACCAACTTATACCCGCCGCCCGTAAAGCTCAGGGCACTCTTGGCGATGGAGAAGACGGTATCGGTCTTGACCAGCGACATGGTGGACGAGAAGCCCATCACGGCCAGGTTGATGGTGTAGAGGCCGGTGTTGACGATGATGCCGGCCATGATGCTCTCGACGCCGAGGCGGGTCTGCAAAAAGGCTGTTACAAAACCGGAGCACACACCGGCCGCCATCGCCGCCAGCAGGGCGAGGAAGGGGTGGCCGGTCAGCGCCACCTGACAGGCGACAGCGCAGCCAAGGGTGAAGCAGCCGTCGGTGGATAGATCCGCGATATTCAGGATGGAATAGCTCAGAAACAGAGCCAGCGCAACGAGGGCGTAGATGCAGCCCAGCTCGAGCGCGGTCTGGATGACGTTGAGCGAAAAGATACTCGCCAGCATGGTGTGCTCCTTTTATTTTAATGTGTAACCTCTCAGTCTCGCTACCGCTCGACAGCTCCCCTACCGAGGGGAGCCTCTGGCGAAGAGAGAAAGCTTTCCGAAACGCCAAAGCCTCCCCTCGATAGGGGAGGTGGCATTGCGAAGCAATGACGGAGAGGTTTAACCAAAGTTTTCCGCCGTGGTCACTTCCACGACCTCGGTGCAGTAGGGTGCAAAGGCCTTCTTCACGGTGTCAAGGTCGAGGCCCAGAGCCTTGCAGGTCTCGGTGTTGATGGTGGCAATGCCGTTGTCGAAGGTCTGGAAAGGCAGGTCTGCAGGGGTCTTGCCGTCGCAGAGCAGTTCCACCACCATATCGGCGGTAGCCTCGCCCAGCTGGACGTAATCGACGCCGTAGCCCACGAAGGCACCGTTCAGGGCGAAGCTGTCAGCGCCGGTGTAGTGCTGGACGCCTGCCTCGGTGAAGGTCTCGTAGATGGAAAGCTCGGCGGTCATGATGGTGTTATCGGTGGGGGTGAAGACAGCCTTGACACCGGCGGCGATGAGGGCCTCAGCGGCCATCTGGACTTCGGCGGTGGTGGTGCCGTTCTTCTCGATGTACTGGATGCCCTTGCTGTCGCAGAAAGCCTTGGCGTCTGCAATGGCCTGTGTAGAAGCATCCTGGCTCAGATCATACAGCAGGCCGATGGTGTCGATGTCGGGGTTGACGGCTAGGATGAGGTTCATGATGGCGTCGGTGTTCAGGGCGTCGGAAGTGCCGGTGATGTTCGGCTCGGTGTCAAAGCCTGCGGCGGCGGGGTCGGTGACGGCGGAGTAGACGACGGGGATGTCGGTGTCCTCCACAGCGGCCAGCATGGTAGCGGCGGTGGGGGTAGCCACAGCCACGATGACGTCCACGCCGTCGGCCACGAGGTCGGCGCCGATCTGGTTCAGGTTGGTCTGGTCGGCCTGCGCATTGGCGTAGTAGTCGGCGTAGTCGAAGGTGACGCCCTTCTCCTTGCCCACCTCGTCCAGACGCTCTTCCACCGACGCAACGATCTGGTTCAGAGAAGCGTGGTCAACATAGTTGACAATGCCCACCTTAAAGGTCTGGCCTGCCTCGCTGGCGGCGGCAGAAGATGCTGCGGTGCTGGATGCAGTGCTCGAAGCGGACGAACCGCAGCCGGTCAGACCCAGAGCGGAAACGGCAGCGGCGGCCATAGCGGCTTTCAGAAAGCTGCGGCGGGAGATCTTGTTCATGGTTTTCATAGCGGTTGCTCCTTCCCTGGAGCGGGCGGCATGTAAAATAAAAACCCGCTCCACTTGCGGGACGGGCTTTTGTTCTCATATAACAAAACGACCCTGTCCCTGTGTGTTCATCCACAAGGACAGAGTCGAAAAATTCGAATCTGCGGTGCCACCTTGCTTGCCTTGCTCGCTTTCCTCTTGAAAGCCGCAAAGCCCCTCACGGAGAGCCAACACTCCCCTGCCCTGTAACGGAGGCTTCCGTCCCAAGCTACTGGAGGCTCTGCCTCGTTTGCCCGGCCCTCGGCGGCCCACGAATCTCTGCCCCGCTCTCGCCCGTTTTCACTGTCCGGGCTCACTGAAGATGCGCTGTGCAGGTTCTCTTCCGCCTCATCGGTTTGATTGCATTATACACTTTATCCGTGTAAAGTCAAGAGGGAATTTCAAAATTTTCCGTCAGATTTTTTCACGTTTCATCACTCGAGGTTGAGTTTGTTTCGCATCAGCCAGACCGTCAGCCCGAACCAGAAGACACCGAATGCTACCGCGATGCCCAGTGTGACCATCGCGCTTCCCATGTAGCCCAGAGCCGAGACGGCAGTCTCGATGCTGCCCACATCGCCTACGGCGCTATAGATGGCCGTCTCGTAGACGCCGGTGCCGATCTGGAGCAGCTTTTCGAGCCAGCCCTGCACATACTGCATGACAAAGAAGCTCAGGATGCCCGCCAGCGCAGGGTGGTTCTTGAACTGATGTCCCACCATGCAGGCAGCATAGATGCAGGCGATGGCGCTGACCATCCGCACGAAGCTGACGACGCCGCTGAAAGCCAGCGCCCCCCAGAACTCCATGTTATAGCGGGCGAATGCCTCCCGGATGATCGACCACATCCGCGGCAGCTGCTCAAGCAGGTCCATATCCGCCATCATCAGGACAGCCAGAATGCCGAAGGAAAGGCAGGCTGCGAGGATGCTGCACAGGCTCCACACGGTGCTGGAGATGAGCTTCGAGGTCACAAGCTGTGTTTCCGTCACCGGCAGGGTGTGCATCAGGTAGCCCTCCCGGCCCAGCAGGTTGCGGTAGAACCGCTGCACGATGGTCATGATGGTGACGACCACGGTGCCGATGATGACGGCGGTGTAGACAAGGCTCAGCAGGCCCACGAGAGTCGAATAGGCGTCACTATTGGTGCCGTTCCATCTCCAGACGGACCCGCCAAAGAGCACCGACGCCGCCAGCAGGGCCAGATACATTCCGCCGTAGGTGCGGGCCGTGGCCCGGAACTCATATTTCAGTAACTTTTTCAACATTTGAATACCTCCCGGAAATATGCATCCACACTCATGCCCTCGGTCTCGCGGAGCTCATCCACCGAGCGGTGGGCGAAAATTCTGCCGTTCTTCAGGAACACAGCCTCATCCAGCACCGGCTCCACATCCTCGATGAGGTGGGTGGAGATGATGACCGAGGCGTCCCGGCTGTAGTTGGTGAGGATGGTGTTCAGGATGTAGTCCCGCGCCGCCGGGTCCACGCCGCCGATGGGTTCATCCAGCAGGTAGAGCCGGGCATTCCGGCTCATGGCAAGGATGAGCTGGACTTTCTCCTTGTTGCCCTTGGAAAGGCTCTTGAGGGGTGCTTTGGGCGAAAGCTCCAGCTTTTCCAGCATCTCATTCGCCTTGGCGGGGTCGAAGTCGGCGTAGAAATCCCGGAACATCTCCACCAGCTGCTCCACCCGCATCCAGTCGGGCAGCCATGCGGCATCCGGCAGATAGGAGACGATGGCCTTCGTGTCCGGGCCGGGGTCCATGCCCGCGATTCGGATGCTGCCCGCCGTGGGCTGCAAGAGGCCGTTCGCCAGTTTGATGAGGGTGGTCTTGCCGCTGCCGTTGGGGCCAAGCAGGCCCACGATGCGGCCAAAGCCGATGTGCAGCTCGATGTCATCGAGGGCGTTTGTCCCCTTCTGGTAGGATTTCGTCAGGCCCTCACAAGTTAAAAGTTCCTTCATTTCAATCGCTCTCCTTTGTTTCCCAGCCCGTCATAAGCTTTGCGGCCTCTGCCGGGCCGTAGCCGATGCCGCGCATTTTCTCGAGATATTCGGCGGTCATGGCGCGGGCCGTCTCGTCCCGCAGCTGTTCCAAAAGGGCTGTATCTTCGGTGACGAAGCGGCCCGTGGTCCGCTCGGTGTAGACGAGCCCTTCCGCTTCCAGCTGGGCCAGCGCCCGCTGCATGGTGTTTGGGTTGACGCCTGCCGCTGCGGCCATGTCGCGCACCGAGTCCAGATGTCCGCCGGGCGGGTAGATGCCCGCCAGAATTTTTGCCTTGAGCCGTTCCACGATTTGTGCGTAGATGGGGCGGCTCATATCAAATCGTTCGCCCATCGTCTCATCTCCTTGTGTCGCTGTACTAAGTACTTAATATAATAATACTCAAATCATCTTTTTTGTCAAGAGGGAATTTTCAATTTCTTCAAAATATGTTATACTGTCTTTTGTATGCTAGAAGAAAATGCGCAGGAGCACAGAATCTATGAAAGCGACCATCATCATCCCTAACATCAACGGCAAAGGCTGGCTCAAGGACTCCATCGAATCGGTCTACGCCCAGACGGAGCAGGACTTCGAGCTTATCGTGGTGGACAACGGCTCCACCGACGAGAGCCTTGAACAGGCCCGCAGCTATTGCAGCCGCCCGAACTTCCAGCTCATCGAGAACGGCTCCAACACCGGCTTCTCCCACGCCGTCAATCAGGGCATCGCCCGGGCGAAAAGCGAGTTCGTGGTGCTGTTCAACAACGACGCCTTTGCAGAGCCCCAGTGGCTGGCCGAACTCATCCGCGTGGCCGAGAGCGACGAGAAAATTTTTGCCGTCCAGAGCCTTATGATACGCCACTTCGACCGGGAGCTTGCCGACGACGCTGGTGATTACGTCACATGGATGGGCTTTGCCTGCAAGACCGGCGACGGCCGCCGGGCCAGCCGCTACACCA
>OLPG01001765.1_pt1 | contig 17159 bp, 13 predicted proteins | sample 1672311 | NCBI WGS metagenome assembly OLPG01 (sample SAMEA3136670, study PRJEB25190) | human gut metagenome | biome: human gut; feature: human-associated habitat; material: faeces | place: Austria | collected 2013
ACAAAGAAATTCTGGAATCGTACTAAGTCCGTCCTGTGCGTTGGAGAGAAATAAAGAAAGCATCAAGGTTGTGATAAATGGGCTGATCTGAGTCTGTCCTGTGTGTTGGAGAGAAATAAAGGGGTTAAGAAATTTCCAGTGCAAAAAATATAGCGCGGGTGGGGTGTGCATGCTATAATGATTAGGATTATAGTGCTGTCGTCTGGTTTGGGGCGGCGGTGGTTGGGTTTTTGTTTGAATGGGAGGTCTGGATATGGCGGAGTCTATGAAGGATTTTGAGAGGGAGCTGGAGGCTTCTTTTAAGAGGATCGATGAGGGTGATATTATCTCAGGGACTGTTGTGAGTGTGGATGAGTCGGGGGTTGTTCTTGACCTTAAGTTTTATGCTGAGGGTTTTATTCCGGTGGAGGAGTTTTCCCGGGTGCCGGGGTTTAATATTAAAGAGGCTGTTCAGCCGGGGGATGAGGTTCAGGCGATGGTTCTTCGCAGGGATGATGGTCAGGGGAATATTCTTCTTTCCAGAGCGGATGCTGCGGATGTGCTTGCCTGGGACAGGCTGAAGGAGCTTCAGGATTCGGGTGAGGTGCTGGATGTTGTTGTGAAGGGAATCGTTAACGGGGGTGCCATTGCTTATGTTGAGGGTGTCCGTGGTTTTATTCCGGCATCCAGGCTTGCTTTGGAGTTTGTTGAGGATACTGAGGTGTTTCTGAATAAGCCGATCCAGGTGCGGGTGATCGAGGCTGATAAGGCGAAGAAGAGGCTGGTGCTTTCGGCGAGGGAGATTCTTCGTGAGAGGGCTGAGGTGGAGAAACGGAATAAGATTTCCAATATCCAGGTTGGCTTTGTGACTGAGGGTACGGTTGAGAGTTTGCAGCCGTATGGTGCTTTTGTGGAGCTTGGGAACGGGGTTTCCGGGCTGGTGCATATTTCTCAGATCTGTGAGAAGAGGATCCGGAAGCCTTCTGAGGTTTTGAGTGTTGGGGATAAGGTTAAGGTGAAGGTTATCGCAATCAAGGATGGTAAGCTGAGCCTGAGTATTAAAGAGGCATCGGATCTGATGGCTAAGGAGGTTGAGGAGGAGTCTTTTGAGCTTCCGGAGTCGGGGGAAGAGGCTACTACTTCCCTGGGTGCTTTGTTTGCAAATATTAAATTATGATTATTTTGGATGAAAAAGGATGGATGTGTATGAAAAAACCGGAGAGAATATTTGTAATCGGACATAAGAATCCGGATACGGATTCCATCTGTTCGGCTATTGCTTATGCGGATATTAAGAACAGAACTACGCAGAATAAAAAATATATCCCGAAGAGAGCGGGGCAGATCAATGAGGAGACCAGGTATGTGCTGAACCGTTTTGGCGTACAGCCGCCGGCTTATCTGGGGAATATCGGTACGCAGGTCAAGGATATGGATATCCGGACCAGTCCGCAGGCGGATAAGAATATGTCGCTGAAGAATACCTGGGATCTGATGCAGGAGAACGGGATCGTTTCTCTTCCGATCCGGGATAAGGATGGGTGTCTGGAGGGGCTTGTGACGATTGGTGATATCGCAAAGACCTATATGGATACTACAGACAGTTATCTTCTTTCCAATGCGAGGACGCAGTATCAGAGAATTGCCGAGACTGTTGGCGGTGAAGTGGTGGAAGGTAACGGACACGGATATTTTGTGAAGGGGCGTGTGCTTGTCGGTACTGCCAACCCGAAGATGCTGGAGGGCTACGTTGAGGAGGATGATATGATCATCATGGGTGACCGTGAGGAGGATCATCTTCAGGCGATCAGCCAGAATGTCAGCTGTATCATCGTGGGGCTGAATATCGTGGTTTCCGAGAAGGTTATAAAGCTTGCTCATGAGAAGAATATCGTGATCATCCGGTCTCCGTATGATACGTTTAATATTGCGCGTCTGATCAACCAGAGTATTCCGGTCAGCTTTGTTATGAAGCGGGATAACATGGTTACGTTTAATACCGAGGATTTTACGGATGATATCCAGGATGTTATGATCAAAAACCGTCACAGGGCGTTTCCGGTGATCAATCCTCATGGTAAGTGTATCGGCACGATCTCCAGACGTAATTTTCTGGATATGCATAAAAAGAAAGTGGTTCTTGTGGATCATAATGAGGTGGATCAGGCTGTTGATAATATCGAGAAGGCGGAGATCCTTGAGATCATCGATCATCATAAGCTGGGTACCTTGCAGACTATGACGCCGGTTGCTTTTCGTAATGAGCCGGTGGGATGTACGGGTACGATCCTTTATGAGATCTACGGAGAGCAGAGACTGGAGATCCCGGAAAAGATCGCGGGGCTTCTCTGTGCGGCTATTATTTCGGATACATTGATGTTCCGTTCACCGACCTGTACGCAGACGGATAAGATCGCTGCCAGTGCTCTTGCGCTGATCGCGGGGATCAAGATCGAGGAGTTTGCCCGAGAGATGTTTTCTGCGGGAAGTAATCTGAAGGATAAGTCTCCGGAGGAGATTTTTTATCAGGATTACAAGAAGTTTATCGGTGAGGGTAATGTTTCCTTTGGTGTTGGTCAGATCAGTTCCATGGACAGCGAGGAGCTTAAGGAGATCAAGGAGAAGCTGATGCCGTTTATGGTGAGTGAGTGTGGTCGTCATGATATCACGAGAGTTTATTTTATGCTGACGAATATCCTGGAGGAGTCTACAGAGCTTCTGTTTTACGGGGAGGGAAGCCAGCAGATGGCGGAGATCGCTTTTGAGCGGAAACCGGATGGAGATACCTTCAGTCTGCCGGGTGTGGTTTCCAGAAAGAAGCAGCTGATCCCGGCTATGATGGAGGCTGCTCAGCTGATGAACAGCGATTATGCATAAGAGGTGACGGAAAATGGCGAAACAGTTATGGAAGCCGGGGAATATGATCTATCCTCTACCGGCTGTAATGGTGAGTGTTACCGATGGTGAGGGTAACGATAATATCATAACGGTTGCGTGGACGGGGACGGTGTGTACCAATCCGGCGATGGCTTATATTTCTGTCCGACCTTCCCGTTATTCCTATGATATGATCCGGAAAACGGGTGAATTTGTGATCAATCTGACAACGGAGAAGCTGGCGTTTGCAACGGATTTCTGCGGGGTCCGTTCGGGACGTGATGTGGACAAGTTTCGGAAGCTGAACCTTACGAAAGAGAAAGCGCAGTTTGTTTCTGCACCGATGATCGGGGAGGCTCCGGTTTCGATCGAGTGCAGGGTGCGTGAGGTGAAGGAGCTGGGGTCTCATGATATGTTTCTTGCTGATGTGCTTGCGGTCCATGCGGATGAAGCTTATATGGATAAAAACAACAGGTTTCGTCTTAATGATGCGGGTCTTCTGGTTTATTCCCATGGGGAGTATCTGGCGGGTGGCCGGAAGGTGGGAAGCTTCGGCTACAGCGTAAAGAAGAAGCAGCAGAAGAAGCAGAAGAAGTTGGATAAGAAATCAGACAGGGAAGCAGACAGGGAATCAGAGATGGCGGGGAAGTTGAAGACGTCAGGAAAGCCAGGGATGTCAGGAAAGTTGAAGATGTCAGGAAAGCCAGGGATGTCAGGAAAATTGAAGATGTCAGGAAAGCCAGGGACGTCAGGGAAGTTGAAGACGTCAGGGAAGCCAGGGACGTCAGGGAAGTTGAAGACGTCAGGAAAGCCAGGGATGTCAGGGAAGTTGAAGACGTCAGGAAAGCCAGGGATGTCAGGGAAGTTGAAGATGTCAGGAAAGCCAGGGAGAGAGAAACGGTAGGTTCTGCGGAGCCGTAACGTTTGTTGAGGTTTGGCAGCTGTTATGCTAATATGAAAGGATATAGTATGAATAATATTACACTGATAGGGATGCCTGGTGCGGGGAAGAGCAGCATCGGTGTCGTTCTTGCGAAGGTACTTGGGTACCAGTTTATTGACTCTGATCTGCTGATCCAGAAGGCGGAGAAGAGGACTTTGAGTAAGATCATTGCAGATGAGGGTACGGAGGGCTTCAAGGCGATCGAGAATCGTGTGAATGCTTCGATCCAGGTGGAGAATACGGTGATCGCTACCGGTGGAAGTGTGGTTTACTGCGATGAGGCTATGCAGCATCTGAAGTCTGAGGGTGTTGTGGTGTATCTTAAGATCTCGCTGGAGCTTCTTTCCAGGCGTCTTGGTAATCTTAAGGGGCGTGGTGTTGTGCTCAAGGAGGGGCAGACGCTGGCGAGTCTTTATGATGAGCGTGTTCCTTTGTATGAGAAATATGCGGACATTGTGGTGGATGAAGAGGATAAGGATCTGGAGGGGAGTCTCCAGGTTGTGCTTGAGGCACTGAAGAACAGGGGAGATAAGGCGTAACTGTTGGCTTGTGGAAACGGTTTGCTGGAGTGTTTCGGGTCATGGGTTGTGACAGGTTTTCGTCATAAATTGTTTACAAATCTGAAATATGTGTTATAATATACAACTGACCTAAAAAACGGTATTGCGGAACGTTTGTTCCTGCAGTAAATTCAGAGAAAGTTTCTGCTCATAGAGGAGTAAATAATAGAGGTGTGTTATGGAACAGTATGTGATTAAAGGCGGCAATCCTCTGGTTGGAGAAGTGGATATTGCGGGTGCGAAGAATGCGGCGCTTGCGATATTGTCAGCAGCCATTATGACTGATGAAACTATATTGATCGAGAATCTGCCAGATGTTAGGGACATCAATGTTCTGCTTGAGGCAATCTCCGAGATCGGGGCTCAGGTTGAGCGTATTGATAAGTCTACTGTAAAGATCAACGGTTCTACTATCGGCAATCTCAGCGTGGATTATGAGTTTATCAAGAAGATCCGTGCTTCTTATTATCTTCTGGGTGCTTTGCTTGGTAAGTATAAGCATGCGGAGGTTCCGCTTCCGGGTGGATGTAATATCGGCAGCAGGCCGATCGACCAGCATTTGAAGGGTTTCCGTGCTCTTGGTGCGGATGTTGATATCTGTCATGGTGCTATTGTTGCCAAGGCGGAGAATCTGCATGGCAGCCATATTTTCCTGGATGTGGTTTCTGTTGGTGCTACTATTAATATTATGATGGCTGCTTCTATGGCGACTGGTCGTACGATCATTGAGAATGCTGCGAGGGAGCCGCATGTTGTTGATGTGGCGAATTTCCTGAACAGTATGGGGGCGAATATCAAGGGTGCCGGTACGGATGTGATCCGTATCCGTGGTGTTGAGACGCTTCATCGTACGGAGTATTCGATCATTCCGGACCAGATTGAGGCTGGTACGTTTATGTTTGCTGCTGCGGCTACTCGTGGTGATGTTACTGTTCGTAATGTTATTCCTAAGCATCTTGAGGCTACTACTGCTAAGCTTGAGGAGATCGGGTGTGAGGTTGAGGAGTTTGATGATGCGGTTCGTGTCCGCGCGCCGCATGTGCTTCATCGTACGCATGTGAAGACGTTGCCTTATCCTGGTTATCCTACGGATATGCAGCCGCAGATCGCGGTTACTTTGGCTTTGGCTGAGGGTACGAGTATTGTTACTGAGAGTATTTTTGAGAACCGGTTTAAGTATGCGGATGAGCTTTCCCGGATGGGTGCCAATATTAAGGTGGAGGGGAACTCTGCTATTATTGATGGTGTGAGGAAGCTTACGGGGGCGCGTGTGAGTGCGCCGGATCTTCGTGCGGGGGCTGCGCTTGTTATTGCGGGGCTGGCTGCTGAGGGTGTTACGGTTGTTGATGATATTGTTTATATCCAGCGTGGGTATGAGAATTTTGAGGAGAAGCTCAGGAGTCTTGGGGCTGAGATTGAGAGGGTTTCCAGTGAGAAGGAGATTCAGAAGTTTCGGTTGCGTGTTGGATGATGGTTGGTGACAACTGGTAACGATTGATGATAATTGGAAATTTGAGTTTTGCGTTTTGGGGAGAGTTCCTGGGTGTTTGGGCCTGGGGGCTCTTTTTTTGTGTGGGTGGGAGGAATGGGGGGAGGGACGAACGGACAGGCTGCCAGCGGGGCGGCTGCATGGTCGTGCCTGGTGCGGTCGTTTCGCCGGGTCATACTAAGCGTCTGAGTCTTCTGCCGTGCAGGGCGCCCCATAACTCGCCATGTACGCTGATGCGTACCTGGCTCAGACAGATGGGGCTTACTCTGCGGCTTGTGGCCGCAGAGTACCTTCCCGTCAGAAGCCCCAGGCGCCAAGTATGACCAGCGGCTTACTCCGACGCACCGGGTCCCGACCATGCAGCCGTCCCGCTGGCAGTCTGTCCGTTCTGGTTTTTGGGAGTGTGAGGTGTGGTGGTCTGACGGGAGGGTGGTGGGCCATCAGCGCTGCGCTGGATGGCTGCAGGGGCTGAGTTTCCTTGTGGTGTGCTGGGAGGGTGTGGGCTATCAGCGCTGCGCTGGATGGTTGCAGGGGCTGAGTTTCCTTGTGGTGCGCCGGGAAGGTGTGGGCTATCAGCGCTGCGTTGGATGGTTGCAGGGGCTGAGTTTCCTTGTGGTGTCCCGGGAGGGTGTGGGCATCGGCGCTGTGGTGGATGCAGTGGAATGAGGTTTTGGCGGTTTTTGTCGAAGGGTTTTTGTTGACTTTTGCTGGTGGGGTGGTTATACTGAAGATACATATCTGGGAACATTCTGGGCCGTTCGGCTATCTGATCCCCATATGGTTGGTTGTATAAATATGGCGGGGAGGAGCCGGTTGGTTGTGTGAGGTTTTTTCTTTTGCCATCATAGTGAAAGGAGGAGTCTTATGCAGAGGAAGCGGCTTGAGGATATGAATCTTCTGGATGATTTTTTGTTTAACGCGGTGATGACGTTTCCTGGTATTGGTGAGAGGTTTTGCAGGTTGCTGCTGCAGGTAGTGCTGGGGCGTGAGATCGGGAGGCTGCAGGTTGTTGCGCAGAGGGCTTTTGGTGGCCGGGATGAGGGTTTTCGCGGGGCGCGGCTTGATGTTCTGGCTGAGGAGGAGCTGATGGATGTTTTGGCGGATCCTTCTGTTTTTGATATTGAGCCGGATAATAATGGTGATGTTGTGAGTATGAAGGATCTGCCGAAGCGGGTGAGGTTTTATCATGCGATCATTGACAGCCGGTGTTTGAAGAAGGGTGAGGGTTTCGGGAAGCTTAAGAGGGTTTTTGTTATTTTTGTCTGTTCGTATGATCCGTTTGATCGGGGTAGGATGGTGTATACGATCCGGAATATGTGTGAGGAGATTCCGGAGATGGAGTATGATGATGGGCTGAGGACGGTTTTTCTGAATACGAAGGGAGATGGTGCGGGTGTGCCTGAGGAGCTGGTGGCGCTGCTTCGGTTTTTGGAGGATACCAGAGAGGTGAATGCGGTAAATGATGTTTTGAGGGAGTTGCTGGAGATGGTCAGGGTTGTTAAAGAGGATGGAAAGGTTACGGTGGCGTATATGAAGAGTTTTGAGATTGAGCAGATGTGGATTAATAAGGGGATTGAACAGGGGATCAGTCAAGGAATCGCCCAAGGGATTGAACAGGGAATTAGCCAAGGAATTAGCCAAGGAATCAGCCAGGGAATCACTCAAGGGATTGAACAGGGGCGGAGTGAAGAGAGGGTGAATACGTTGAGGGAGAAGGCGCGTGCGGATCGGCTGGAGAGGGAGCTGAGGAAGCTGCGGAAGCTGCAGGGGAGATGATGTTGTTTGGTTTTGGGAGAGTTTCTGGGTGTTTGGGCCTGGGGGCTCTTTTTTTGTGGGATGAATGGAGGGAGGGACGAACGGACAGACAGACAGTCTACCAGCGGGGTGGGGCATCGGCGCTGCGTTGGATGTGGGTGGGGTGAGCTTTTTGCGATTTGTCGTGAGGGGATTGGGGGATAGAGGCTGTTTTGGATAGGGTGTGGTGTTTTTGTGTAATATTTAAATTTATTTTTGGAGTATTTTGGATTATAATTATGGAAAAAGATGGTTGTCCTGATTGGTTGACTGATTGACTGGTTGATTGATATCCGGAGTTTTGGTGACTGTTTTGTGGGACTTGAGAGATGAGCTTCGGATGTGTGCTGATGAGGGTTGAGAGATGAGCTTCGGATGTATGCTGATGTGGCTTGAGAGATGAGCTTCGGATGTGTGTTGATGAGGGGTGTGTGATGGGCTTTGGATGTGTGGTGATGTGGCTTGTGTGAGGGCTTCGGAGGTTTGTTGGTTTGGTTTTGAGGGTGGTCTTTTGGGGGCTGCCTGGGTTTTGGAGGGGAGTGGAGTGTATGTGTGATTATGTGGTTTTGCCGCTTTTGAATTCGTCTTTTGAGCCTGGGAGGGCTCGGGAGGTTGTTGAGGGGTTTGTGGATGTGGATTTGAGGAATATTGCGCGGGCTGAGCTTTTTTATTTTATGGGGCAGGCGGAGGAGTGTTGTGAGATCACGAGGGGGTATCTGTCCAGCAGGGTTATTGAGCTGAAGCTTTCGGCGTGTATTTTGTATGGGTATTCTAATCTGACTCTGGGGAATGTGGCGGCGGCTAAGCGGGGGATGGAGGGGATCCAGTCCTGTGTGAAGATTGCTATGAAGAAGAAGGTTCCTAAGGATGTTTATGCGTCCTGTCTTCTGGCGGGGTATGTGGGGGCGGTTTTGCTTCATCTGCCTACGGATGGGATGCCTGCTTTTGGGGAGTACAGCAGGATGCTTCCTGAGGGACTGAGGCTTTTTGCCACGTATGTGATGGCTCACCATACTTATCTTAACGGGGAGATATGGAGTGCTTATGGGATGGGGAAGGCTGCTTTGTTTATGGCAGATAGGTCGTATCCGATCAGTATGACGTATATCCACTGTATGATGGCGGTGTGTGCGATCAACCGAAAGCATAAGCAGGAGGCGCAGGAGGAGATGCTCCGGAGCTGGGAGCTGGCGAAGATGGATGGGTTTCTGGAGCCTTTTATTGAGCATCATGGGCTTTTGCGGGGGCTGATCGAGGCTTGTATCCGGAACCGGGATCCGGAGGCGTATCAGCGGATTACGGAGGGTGTGATTTCTTTTAGCAGGGGCTGGATGGCGCTTCATAATCCGGAAAACCGGAGAAAGGTTACGGGGGAGCTGTCGACGATGGAGTTTTCTATTGCCATGCTGGCAAGTGGGGGATGGACCAATAAGGAGATCGGAGAGCATCTGGGGAGTTCCATTAATACTGTCAAGCATTACCTTACGGATATCTTTTGCAAGCTGAATGTCAAGAAGCGGGATGAGCTGAAAAAATTTATGTTAAAATAGTGACAGAGGCACTTTTTTTTGAAAAAACGGGCCTTACAAAACAACTGGTAGTGTTGTATAATAAATATCACGAATAGTCAGATTTTATCGGAGAAATCAGACGAAAAGAACCAGTAAACGAGTAAGTTAAGAAGGAGGAGTTGAAGACTGATTTTCGATAGCATCTGATAATGTCAATATCCTTACCAAAAATGCCTGGTATATTGACACTACAATCACATAAGGGTAAAATACTGAAAAGGTGTAACCTGTTTACTCACCGGCTAAAAACATGAAGCTTTTTTAAGAGAAAGGAATATAAACAGAAGTAAAGTAATAAGAAATACAGTACACGTTAATGCACACATAGGAAAGCGGGAAAGGTATGAAAAAATTAAGGAATAATAAGATCAGAAAACTCCTGGCATTTATGGTGGCTTTGGCGTTGATGGTATCCTGTATGCCGAGTGCATATACGATCTCCGCGAGTGAGGCGTTCGGAGATGGAACGGAGGATATATTTACAGATGGCGAAATTACATCTGAACCAGCGGCCGAAGAATCGACACCGGATGTAAGCAGCGCTGACCAGGAGGAAACGGAACAGGCGCAGCAATCGACGCTTACATATGAAAATGATTCTGTTAAAGTAACAGCAGAGGCACTGGAGGACGGAGCTCTTCCGCAGAATACAGCATTGAAGGCTGACAGCGTAAACGAGAATTCATCCGTATCTTATGATACAGTTTCTCAGAAGCTTTCAGCAGCAGCTACAGATAAGGGCAGCAGCCTGAGAGGTTTTTTTGCGTATGATGTGTATTTTGCTGATGGCGACGGAAACAGAGTCGAGCCGAACGGCAGAGTCAGAGTAACTTTTGAGTACAAGACACCGGCAGCACCGGAGCTTACCGATGCAGCCAGCACGAGTGTAACCGTTGAGAAGCTTCATTATAACAGCAGTACCGGTGATACTGATGTTAACACCTTACAGGCCAACGAGGATCTGAAGGTTCTGAATGTCAACGAGGGCAAACAGATCCAGACACTTCAGGTTGAGACTGGCAACGCAGCTGTTTTTGCCGTTATGTGGGATTCTCCTGAGACAGCAGATGTCGAGGCGGAAGCTGTTTCCGGTAATGAGGACGAGGCGTCTATCGCATCAGAGGAGCTTACGGACGGAATGGATATTTCGGACGAGCCTGAGCAGGATGCAGCTGAGACACCGGCAGCAGAGAATCCGGAGGTAACTCCTGAGGCAGAGCCTTCTGAGGAGCCGGCGGAGAATCCGGATGTTGAACCTACCGAAGCGCCGGCAGAGGATCCAGATGTGGTGGAAGAACCGGCAGAGGATATTGCGAGCCCGGATGAGGTTCCGGCAGCAGATGAGAATGGTGAGACAAGCCTGATCGAGGTTCTGGGAGACGATACGAATCTTCGTGTCAGTCCATCTGTCGAGGCAGAGGTTCTGGCAACTGTAAACGCAGGAACACAGCTCACACTTCTGGATACCGTAACAGCTGAGGACGGAGCAACCTGGTACAAGGTTTCCTGGGAAGGAACCGAGGCTTACATAAGAAGTGATATGGCACAGGTTGTTGATAGCAGTGATGAGGCAGAAGAGCCTGAGGATGTGCAGGAAGAAGAAATTCAGCCTGAGATCACCAGATATGATTACAAGAGTGACGAGGTTAATGTCAAGGTTACTCTTACCGATCCGGCAGACCTTCCGGACAACGCAAAGCTTTCCGTAACACCGGTAGAGCTCAGCCAGGAAGCCGAAGACCAGATCACAGAAGAAGCGATCAAAGAAAAGAAAGCCATCGAGAAGATCCATTCCTACGATATCAAATTCCTGGTAGACGGCGAAGAAGTTCAGCCAGGTGCCACTGTGAAGGTAGAAGTATCACTTCCAGATATAAAGTCCGGACAGGATGCAGATGTATATCATGTTGATGCAGATGACAATGTTGAAAATATGGATGGAAGCGTTAACAAAAAAGGAAATATCGAATTTGACACAACGCATTTTTCAACATATGTAATTGTGAAAAAAGTATATAAAGCAGTTACAGTTACAATTAAGCATTACGATGATTCGAATTCAAGATTTCCGGTAAAGATATATTCTGATGATAAAGTAGACTTCGAAGTTGGTAAGAGCGGCAGAATAGATAATTATGTAAAAGCTACAAACTGGACAGTTGAAAAAGTTGTTGTTGGAAATAACACATATACAAAAGAAGCTGATTATAGTGAAATTGAAGTAGCAAAGGATACTCTGGTTGAAGTCTACTATTTGCCGAAAAACATAACAACAAAGGGAAATGTAAAGTTTTATGATTATACGGTAAATGCGGAAGAGGATAGTGGAAAGAAGCGTTCAATTAATGAACAAAACAGTTATGCTGAAAGCAACAGACAAGATACTTACAGATTAATGGTAGGTAATAATGATGATGAAAAAATTCCGTATCATTATTCAGCACCTTCTGATAATAAGAAAGATGGAAATCGCTGGACAGGAAAGACTAATCCATCAGCAGCAACCGGATTACTTTTGAATGTTTCTGATGGTGGAAAAGGTTCACCTGTATTTAAGTATGCAGACCCTGGATTTTTTACTGACAGTGATATTACTTTTACAGTAAAGGATGGGACCAGATATCTTAGGCAGTATTTAGATAAGTATAAATTGGTTTTTGATCAAAATGGTGATACTTATACATTGTCTGAGGTTCAAAATGAGAGTGGAACAAAGGTTAGTGGAGTAGGAGCAGATTTCTTCCCGCTTGACGGAATTATAAAAAGCTATGAAAAGGGAAATAAATCTAAAAAAGATTCAAAGTATTCAAATGATACAACACCACATAATTATTATTTTGGAATGAGATATGATGTAGAATTCTCAATTGGTGATTATGTAGGACCTTTGAAATATGATTTTACAGGTGATGATGATTTATGGGTAGCTCTTGACGGAAAACGTGTTCTTGATTTAGGTGGAATTCATGATGCTTTGTCAGGAAGTGTTGATATTTGGAAAGAACTTGACATTACTGATAAGGAAAATCTGAGTAAAGAACAGAAGAATGCAAAGCATAGATTAACAGTTCTGTATATGGAACGAGGTGCTGGTGTATCAAACTGTTCTATGAGCTTTACACTTCCGAATGCAAGAATTGTAAATACCACAAAAGAGCCGCTTGCGACATTGAATTTTACGAAAGTAGATTCTGGAAATCAAGTATTAGCAGGAGCAAAGTTCACACTTGTTAATATTGATACACATGAAACAATAACTGCAACATCAGGACCTGACGGTGAGGTATCATTTGTCGGTTTAGCAAAAGGTGAATATACATTAACAGAAACATCTGCACCAGTAAATTATGTTTCTGATAAAACAGCATATAGGGTAAGCGTTACGTCAGAGGGTAATACTGCAGTAGCTCATATCTACAATGACAAAAATGAAGTTGTTGAGCAGATTGTTAACTATACAGAAAAAGAAGAGGCTGAAAAGAATCTTACAAGTAATAAAACGGTTAAGGTTATTGACGAAAATGCAAGAAAGTTCCAGATCGACCTTAGTGCAGAAGTCACAGGACGTGAAGCTGGTACAGAAACCAAAGGTGCAAGTGTTGTGTTGGTTATGGACTCTAGTAGGTCTATGAAGGGAGACAGGTTAAGTGGAATTAAGAGTGCAGCAATAGAATTTGTCGATACACTTAAATCTGCATCGCCAGCAAGTGAGGTTTCTGTAATTTGGTATAGTGGTGATGAAGGAGAGTCAGGTACTAAAGCATCAGAGTTTTATAAATTAAATAATGACGGTGATTATAAAGCCTTAGTTGGTGACCAAGGAATTATTAAGAAGAGATCAGCATCTGGCGGAACGCCAATGGGCGATGCATTGAGTGCAGCAAATAATAAATTGGCAGATGCTGAGAGTGATAATAAAAAATATGTTATCTTTTTTACAGATGGGTTGCCGGGATATTTTTCTGAAGAACAAAGTTGGTTTGGGTATAATTGTTATAACTGTTGGGTAGCTAAAAATGCAAAAAGTGCAGCTGGGAATATTATACAAAAAAATGCGGAACTGTATACAATTAGTTATCAGTTAAATAATAATGAGATGCTTTCATGGAATCCAATGGATGACGGTGGTAATGATTATAATCATTTTGACCATAGTGAAAAAATAAGTGGATCAACATTTTTGCGCGATTATATTGCGTCAGATAAAAACCATGCCTTCGATTCAAAGAACACAGAAGATTTAAAAACTACATTTAAAAATTTGGCTGGAAAAATCGGTTCCTTGTATTCAATTCAGCCGGAAGAAATAGTTGATGTTATTGATTCTCGATTTGAATTAACGCCGGAATCAGAGGCGGAGTTAAGTAAAAATGAGAATATAAGTGTCGATAAAAAGAGCGATGGAACAACAACAATTACTTGGAAAAATGAAGCTGCTAAAATTGGAAACAAAGATGCTGAGAAAGAGGAAGACAGAGGTTGGAAGGCTAGTTTTGTAATTAAAGCAAAGGATGACTTTATCGGAGGTAACATGGTACCGACTAATGGTGCCAAGTCGGGAATTTATCTGACTAAAGATCCGGAGAGTGTGAAAAAATTCCCACAGCCATCTGTAAATGTGAAATTGTTGAGTTTGAAATTGGACAGCAAAGAAGTTACAGTATTTAAGGGTGAGAAAATTAATTCTCAGAATTTCAGAGATGAACTGGCAAGTACATTTAATGTTGTTCAATTAGATGGAAAGACTACACTAAGAGCTGTATTGCCAAAGGACGGTGATACTGTAAAATTACCAGTGTTAAGTAACGAGCAAATTGCCAGCTTAAATAATGGTAAGGAAGTAACAATAGGAGGTAATCAAGATAATCAAGATTATAAATATCAGTATCCAGATTCTAATTCTAACGAACCTGTAGGATATTTTACTTATACTTACAAGCCTGTAAAAAATCCTAATGTGAATCAGCATACTGCAACGACAGTTGGTAAAGAAGTTGAAAGATATGAATTAGTTGTTAAGTATTATCCATATTCAACTAATAAGAGAAAGGATCTGGTATCAAGTAGTATTAGTGAGCCGGAGAAGACACTTCACTCAAACAAGACGACAGATAATAAAAATCTTATTAATAAAGTTCCAATTGGAGGAACTGAAGTTTCTGAAGAGTTATCTGCTAATGGAACTTACAAAGTGAATGTAATTGCAGGACAGATTCAGATTACTAAAAGACTTGAGAAACCGGCCAAGAAAAAGGCAGAATTTAAATTCGAAATCTATAAAGATGGTGATGTTGTACAAACGGTAACTGCGACTGTAGAAGTTGGAGAGACCGAAGCCAAATTTACAGTGGATGGTAAGGAATCCACAATAATCACTGTTGCTAAGCTAGCAAGTGGTGATTATACTGTGAAGGAAAAAAACCAGAGCGGTTATAAGTTGGAAGAAGCAAAGAATGCAGATGTAACTAATTGTAAAGTTGCTACTAATAGTAACGATATCACATTTTCAATTGGTACGTACACAACACAGAGTGGAGATGCGAAGGCAGTAGATGCTGAAGAACTGAAGAAACTGAAGACTGAAAATGTTGATGCTTATGCGACATATAAAGGTCCAGGATGTGTTGGTAAAGTTGATTATACCAATAAAGAAATTGTGGCAGATGTAGATTTTGTAAAGGTTGATTTAAATAATCACAATACGAAGATTGATGGAGCTGAATTTGCACTTTACAAGGCAAAGGTAAATAATGATGAATCTACATGGAGTAAGGATGGGGATGCAATTGCAACTGCAACATCAGCTAATGGTGGAAAATTCGGATTTAAAGATCTGGCACCAGGCAATTATCTGATGGTTGAAACGAAGGCAACTTCTGAGTATGCATTACCAACGAATCCATGGAAGATTACCGTTGCAGAAGAAGATGGAAAAGTTACAGTTAATAAGAACGATGGAAGCACTGGAGTAGAAAGTGATAATAATAATAAGTATTTAATTGAAAATACAAAACTTTATTCCTTACCAAACTCCGGTGGTCCGGGAACCTATGGATTTACAATCAGTGGTGTAGCGATTCTTGCAACTGCACTCCTGTTGTTTATAAATAATAAACGAAGGGAGGAAGAAGCAAAGAGATCGTAACACATTAATTGTAAATGGCCGATGAAGGGCGAAAAAGAAAAATGCAGAGAAAGAAAGGAGCAAACCTTATGAAAAATTTATTTAAAAAGATTGGTGCATTATTAGTGGCAGCAGTTATGGTGTTGTCTATGTGCACAGCGGCATTTGCTGGTGCTGGGACAGATGGAGTAGTTGGAACATCTGATGACAGAGGAACTATTACTGTTAAGGGCATTGAAGAAGAAACTGGTGTTACAGTTTCAGCATTTCCTATTGCGCTGGCTAGGTATGAGAACAATGGTAGTTTTAGTGGATATTCAAATGCCTATGGCTATACTGTAGATAAAGATGGAAATGTAGTTATAAGCGCAGAAAATCTTCAGGAAATATATACAAAAGTAAAAAATGAATCAGGATGGTTTAATCTTGAAAAAAATGGAGATGATTATAAGGCTACTGATAAACCAGTTGGAATGTATCTTATTAAAGTAGCTGGTTCACAGACTCATTCTTATAACCTGGCTGTTGTTTCTATATCATATGTAAATAAAGATGGAGACAATGTAATTAATGAGGGAGAAACAATTATGACAGGTGTTAAAGATGGTGTTGCTTATGTAAAGAAAAGCGGCGAGCCATCTGTAGACAAAATTATTACATCAGGAAATAGTAATACTGAAAAGACAGGTAACTCTGTAAACATTGGAGATACTGTAAGCTACCAGGTAACAATTAATCCAGTTCCGGATTATAGAGGAGCGAACCCAGTATTGAAGGTGCAGGATAAATTGAGCAAAGGTTTAGATTATACAGGTAATTTAGTTGTCAAAGCTAAGGATACTGAGAATAATGAAGTTACATTGGTAAAAGATGTAAATTATACGGTTCCAGATCCAACAAAAGACACTGATGGAAATACAATTATTAATATTGATTTTGTTGTAGGTGGACAGTATAAGTTAAATGATTATGCTGGCGGAACAGTAACAATCACATATAATGCAAAATTAAATTCTGCTGCAGAAATTGATAATGTAGCAAATAATAACGACGTTACTTTAAACTATACTAATGACTCTAATGTAACGGGTAATAACGGTACAGATGAGGATAAGACATATACGTATACATTTGATATTGATGGTGATGTAACAGCTGGTATCTTAACAAAAAAAGATGCATCTAATAATAATCCATTAGAAGGTGCTATTTTTACTGTATATGATAAAGATAAAAATCTTTATACAAATGATGTATTTGGAGGAACCGTAAGATCTGATAAAAACGGAAAACTTTTCATTAAAGGTTTAGCTGCTGGCACATACTATTTAAAAGAGATAACAGCACCAGATGGATATTCTGTAAATACACATGAATTTGAAATTGTAATTGATGCGGCTTATAATGCAGATGGAATTTTAACTGGATGGAAAGTTAAGATTGATGGTGTAGATAAGGCTTCATTTACAGTAACAAATGATACCGTAAATAAAGAGGTGTCAGGTTTTGATATTATGAATACCAAACTTTCCAACCTTCCATCCACAGGTGGCATGGGAACATACCTCTTCACTATCATCGGTGTTGTAGTTATGGCTGGCGCTGCTGGTGCTTTCTTCATCAGCCGCAGAAAAGGATCTGAGGAGTAATCGTTTGATTGCCGGATCGATTCAATTCAAAAATTATTTATAAGCAACGACAAAGCAAGTATTAAAACAAAGTAGTAAATCTTTTACCGCCCGGCCCTTTCGGGGGCCGGGAGTGGTAAATACAACAGTATGGAGAAACCTATGAGAAAGAATAAGAAGAAAAATTATATTGG
>OLPG01001776.1_pt1 | contig 17085 bp, 12 predicted proteins | sample 1672311 | NCBI WGS metagenome assembly OLPG01 (sample SAMEA3136670, study PRJEB25190) | human gut metagenome | biome: human gut; feature: human-associated habitat; material: faeces | place: Austria | collected 2013
ACGCGACCGGCCCCGCCCTGCTCGCGCGCACCTGCGCCGAGCACGGGATCACGCTGGTCCACGTGAGCTCCGACTACGTCTTCGACGGCACCGCCGAGGTCCACGACGAGGGCGAGCCCTTCAGTCCGCTGTCCGTCTACGGCCAGACCAAGGCGGCGGGGGACATCGCCGTGGCCGGGTGCCCGTGCCACTACATCATGCGCAGCTCTTGGGTCATCGGCGAGGGGCACAACTTCGTAAACACCATGAAGGGCCTCTCAGACCGCGTCGCCGACCCGGACGACAATCTGGACAAGGTCACCGTCGTGGACGACCAGCTGGGCCGCCTGACCTTCACGCGCGACATGGCCGCCGCCATCTTCCACGTGCTGGACGCTAAGGCCCCCTACGGCACCTACGGCTGCACCGGCTCGGGCGCCGTGAGGAGCTGGGCCGACATCGCCCGCGCCGTCTTCGAGGCTGCCAACGGCAACGGGGACAAAGTGGTCCCGGTCAGCACCGCCGACTACTACGCCAGCGCCGCAGGCCCCATCGCCCCGCGCCCGGTCCACTCCGCGCTCGACCTGTCCAAGCTGGAGTCGGCAGGCTTCCACATGCCCGACTGGGAGGAAGAGCTGGGGGAGTACCTCAAGACACTCTAGTCGCCCTTGAATATGCGAGAGTCAAGTCCGCTGTTCCTTAACGGCGGCCTTTCTTGTGACTAGCGTATAGCTCTGTGCCGGTAAGAGCGGCAGCGGTCGCCAGGCTAATTGCGAGCCCTGCAGATGCTTCCAGACCCGGCGGCGATTCGATTCGCCGCCGGGCCTGTTGCGTTTTGGGGCTCTGTCGCCGCGTCTTAGCCTATTCCGGCTTCGGCTGCGCGGCGCGGGTATCGCAGAAGACGTGCAGGCAGCGCTTGCAGCCCGGCGTCATCCCGGCTAGTTCAAGGTTGGATAAATGCTTTTCGTGTCCCGCCACGCTTTCCAATGTGGCGGGACTTTTTGATTGATAGAGCAACTTTGGTAGAGGCCCCGTTCTTACTGAATGCTTCGAAGGCAAGAAGAGCTTCCCAGTAGCCATTTCTACTACCGATGAAAGGCATAGAATTTTTTACTTAATCTGAATGTGGGATAATTCGACGAAAGGATAGGGTTACGGAGCCGCCATGGACCAGAAATTACAAGCGATGATCGAAGAGCTGCAAGGCGTATGCGGTAAACCCGCCCATGAAGAGGTTCAGAAGATCCAAAGGTGTCTGCCCGTCCCCAACGACCACGTCATTCTCTGGGCAGACATGATCTCATATGGAGGATACCCTGCCGGAATCGCCCTCACCGATCGCGCATTCATATCCAAAGCCCCCAAGAAAGATGTGAAGGCCGCCAACAAAGAAGCCAAAGCAAAAGCGAAGCAAACCGGTGAGAAGGCCCATAAGCTTAATGCTATCTACCGCATCATCCCATGGGATTTCTTCGATCCCGAGGATTACGACATCCTGGAGCGCAAGGATAAAGGAAATCGAAGATATGCGCTCAAAGGCAAAGACGAGACCCTCGCTGTATTCGAGAGCAAAGCTATGTACGAAGCGTTCAGAGAGTACCGCTCCGATGCGATAAGGCAAAGAAAAGAAGCGGAGGAATTGGCCGAGAGGTCGACGATCAGCGCCCTGAACTCCTTCAGCGTCGGGGGCATTATGTTCAATGCAGCCTATGGCGCAGGACAGACGAAGACGGGCCATGGAATCTACGCGGAGGAAGCCGGCGCGAAGCTTGATTGGATTCACGGCGAGAAGTCAACGGTAGTCGGAAGAGATAACGCCAAGAACGGACCCGACAAAATTGTTGGGGCATCCCCGGTGCAGTGCAAGTTCTGCAAAACGGCATACCAAACCGTAGAAGCCTGCTTCAAGAAAACGCCAGCTGGCGCCAAGGAATTCAGATACTATGATCTCAACGACAACCCGATGAAGATTGAAGTTCCGAAGGACCAGTACGCGGATGCTGTCGCCTATATGAAAACGCGTATCGAGCAAGGAACCGTTAAAGGCGTCAACGATCCGGAGGCGGCGCTTGATATCATCCGCAAGAGCAACCTTTCATACCAGCAGGTTCGCAACCTTGCCAAGCCGGGAACAGTGGAATCGCTCGTCTACGACTTCGCCGAGTCCTCGATAACATGCACTTCCGCCCTGGGCATTTCCGCCGTCTGCGCATTTGCCCAAGCACTGTGGAGCACCCGAAGTCCAAAAGAGGCGGCAAAGTACGCAATCGTTACGGGCATCAGGGTCTACGGGCTCAGCTTCGCCGGAAGCGTCATTGCCTCCCAGCTGTCCAGGACCAGCTTGATGAACGCAATAAACCCATTGGCTACGCGTATCACCAAGAGGATAGGATCCAAAGCGGCGCAGGAAATAGTAAACGCATTTCGGGCGATGGCAGGGAAGAAGGCCATATACGGCGCCGCGGCACAGAAGAGCTTCGCGAAGTTTCTTGGATCGAACCTAATTACCCAGGGGGCTATGTTCGTGGTCTTTACCGTACCGGATACGTACGGGCTGATTGAAGGAAGGCTGTCAGGGGCTCAGTATACGAAGAACATAACGTCCCTGCTCGTGTCGTTCGGAAGCACGATTGCCGGGACGGCGGCGACAGGCGCTATCGCGGGGAAAAAGCTCACCGACAAAGTCGGCAAAAAAGCAGTGCAGGTCATCGGGATGAGCGGAGGCCTGCTGATAGGGGGCATCGCGGGGGCGGCGACAAAGGCCGTCGGAGACATAATCCGAGAGGACGACGCGCTATGGACGACTCGAATGTTCAACGCTATCTTCGTCAATATGGAAATAGAGTATCTCCTAACTGCAGAAGAGCAGGATGCTGTCATATCCCAACTTGACTCCGATAAAAAGAGCCTGAGAAAGCTCCAAGAAAAACTAGTGAGCTCGAAAGAGCAGGAGAAGGAAATCAGAGATTACCTGCAGCCTCTATTTGAAAAAGCCATGAGATCTCGCAAGAGGGTCACGGAGCGCGATATGAAAACGCTGACTGAAAACTTGGTCGAAATACTAAAAGAGGGGGATAGAGAAATTGAAGTGTGATTGCTGCGGCAGAAAGAAAAAACTACTAGAGGCATTCGCCTCAGTAGACAACGGAGATAAGAAGCTGACTCTCTGCGTCGATTGCAACGATCTGCTTTACAAACTGCGTGATGCCGCAAACGAAGGTGCTGCAAACGAATTTCAGAGCATTCAGCAGTCGCTGACCTCGCGAATGGAGGGTGAGGCGTCGAAGGATTTCCAAGCATGGTCAGAGAAATTCATAGCTAAGCAGCATGCAAAAATTGTTAAAAGCGGAACTGAAGCTCAAGTCGAATAGCCCACGCCGAATCAAACGGTTATCCAGTGGTGCTGTGGGGTTAACGCGTTCATGACTTGAACTGACAGTGTTTCCGTTGGAGCTCCTGTGGGCGGCAGGTTGAGAATAGATTTAAAAACCGAAGCAGTCTTCCGTTTATCTTAAAGCTCAGACTCTGCATTTGTTGACGCTGAGGCCTCACGAATCTGATGCCAATGCAGATTCGATAACTCTCCTTCAGGTAGGTTCAGGTAGGTTATATATCTCTAATCCGATACGATCGTGTGTTTCAAGATAGGATTTCGGGTACAATAGAACTGCTTTACGCATTGGCGTAAAGGTGCGTTATCGCCGTCAATAGCGCAAACGACGAAATTCCGACGTTCGCACTATTGATGCCGACGTTGCCTGCGCATAGCTGGGCAAGGGCGCTGATGATCATATCGGTTATCTCCGCATCTCCATCTAGTATGCCATAGGCAAGCATTGGAATGGGCGGCCGCATTGCGTTGGTGAACTCGCTTCACCTCATGTTAGCCTGCTCGGTTTGGGTGAGCCGCTCCTATATACCGAGCAGGTTGATTAAAGGCGGTGAGCCCGTGAACGATTTCGACCCGTCTCGTATTCCAGGGTATGCGACAAAGAAGAGCTACGCGCATTTCGATTACCGTGTTGCATTCAAGGATGTCGAGGCGAGGGTTTGTGATGCAGATTTTATTCAGCGTCACGCATTTCTTCCCTTAATTGCGAATAAGCTTTGCCATGTGAGATTCAGGGACGGCAAGAAAACCCTGAAGACGAGAGATATCGCATATGCATCTCACTTGGATCACAGGATTTTTCAGTATTATGCGCTGCAATGGGGCAAGTTATATGACCGTCGTGCCTTAGAAACGGGCATCGGCGGCGTTGCTGCAGCTTATCGAAGCGGATTTCACCTCACTAATTACTCTGTTGCTGCAGATGCAATCGATGCCATTCGCAGGCAGGGGGATTCGCTAGTTATCACGGGAGACTTCACCCATTTTTTCGATAACCTCGATCATAGTTACTTACGCAAGGCCGTTAGAGGGTTCTTTAACGAGGGCATGCTTCCACCGGACCATTACCAAGTCCTGAAAAACATATTGCATTACTGCTATTGGCCTGTTGGCGATTTGGCGAGAAGGAACGGGCTTTGCTGGATTGATCTTCAGCCAGACGACCCGTTCACGTTTGGCAATTCTGCGTCCAAAGTTCGATCCAAGGCGTTAAGGAGCCTTAACAGGCTACCGCGCATCTTGACACCTGCGGAGTTTACGGCTTACAAGGATTCTTCGATTGTTGTGCCCTGGAAAGAAAGGCATGATGCGAGGGGCATTCCCCAAGGACTGGCAACAAGTGGCGTGTTGGCGAATATGTATATGTTTGATACCGATGCCCAGATTAACGCGTGTGTTGCCAGCGTGAATGGCAGGTATATACGATATTGCGACGACTTCATCATTGTCGTCCCTGCCAAGGATCTCAAAACAGCAAGTAAAGCTCTTGCTTTGGCACAGGGAGTTCCTGCAGTTGAACTACAAGATGAAAAAACCAAAATCCACCGTATAAACGATGGAAAGGTCGAGCAACTTTCATTTGGTGCATTGCTCGCAGGAGAAATGGAAGTTGTGCGAACCGCGCATCATGCTGGAAATCATGTTTCGTTTTTGGGATTTGATTTTGACGGTAACGATGTTCGAATTCGCCAATCTACGGTCGGAAGGTTTTACAATAGGTTTTATCGTGCTGCTAAATCAATCGGCAGGCTGGCTGATAATCCGGACAAGCATCCGAGTAAGAAGCGCGTAAGCGCATTGTACGAGCATTACTCTCCGAAGGGGAACAGATCGAGTGACAAGCGAAGCGCTTCGGACCCAAGCCGCCATGGAAACTATCTTTCATATGTTGCAAGAGCTCAGAAGGCGTTTCCGAATGACCCCATTAGTGGTCATGTTTCCAAGATGTATAGGAAAATTAACAAGGCAACGGGTAGGGGCTGATACTGGTTTAGGCGCTGTAGGTAACAGTAAAGCTTGAGCATGGTCTAACCGCCAGCTTTCAATCGAGTTTATGCCATCATTGTTGTGGACGGGGCGGCCTCAGTTGCGGGTTGATCTATCGCAGCGAAAGAAATCTTTCGCCCTAAGTTGATGCTGGAGGGAATAATGGAGACATGCCGGTCAAAAGAACCTGCTGATCAGCTCATCGGTCATATCGATTCCTATCTCAAGGATAAGGACAATCAATATGCAATTGCACTTGAGGGAGATTGGGGGTCGGGAAAGACCCGATTCATTGAAGAGAAGCTCGCCAAGCATCTCGAAGAGGGCGAATACGACCTTGTCCGCGTTTCTATGTTCGGGATTGCTACTGCTGAAGATTTATACGAACGCATTGTGATGGCGCTCGTACACCTTAGCGATAAAGACATGAGGTCGCAAGCTGCTGCCAAAACGATAGGGGGCGCCCTCAACGGTATTTCGGGGGCTTTAATTAAAAGAACGGGATTATCCGTGAATCTCTCCGTCGGGATACAATCCGTTGCCTGCCTAATGCTCAGAAAGAAGCACTTTCTTGTATTCGATGATGTGGAGAGGCGTTCTAAAGATAGCGACGATTTGGCGCTATTCGGAACGATGAACGATCTTGTCGAAAGACTTGGGTTGAAGGTCATGCTGGTTTCAAATGCCTGGGGAGGCAGTGATGTGCAATCGATGCGAGAGTTCGATAGGGACGTACGCGAAAAACTAATTTGGAAAGTCTATCCATTCAGGCCGTGCCCGTCGGCATTGGCCGAAGAAATTCTCATGGGAGATTGTCGCCCATCGGAAGACCTTGATATACATGGTGCCATACTTGCGGGGGTTGAGGCCAGCGGATGCGTAAATGCTCGGGCAATGATTCGTGCTCATGAGCTAATCGGAAGAATTTGCAGTCTTGAGGCGGTTCAAGATACAGGAATTGCACCCCAAAATCGGTTTAACGCTCTACGGGACGCAGTCCATTTTGCTTTGTTGACCTCCATGGGGAGCGCGCCTTCCATGCCACAAAACGGAAGGCGAGAGAATTTGCTCAGTCCGGAGGCCCTGGAATACGATCGTAGCGTGTCTCTTTACGAGCAATACTCTGATTTCTCCGTGATAGGTAAAGCATTCGAACTTTCAGGCGAAGTAACAAAGGATGATCTTGAGCAAGGGTTTAAAGCGTACATTGGAAAAAGGTATCCGAATAACATCGATACCCTCGATGTTAGAGAGATCGCTGCTGAGATGAGGCACGCGTACGCTCTTGATGACGAGAAGGTGGATGTCCTCGCGAAGCGTTATTTTGCTTTAGTTTCCGGGGCACATTATTCAGTCGATTGTTTGCACGACGTGCTCGAGGTTTATTACCTGTTATCTGATCTCGAATGGGAATGTCCTTTTTCGCAAAATGACTTTATCGAATATTGCAAGAAAGTGATCGATGCTGATCCAGAAAAAGCTTCTGAGTACCTTTCTGGACCAGTATTTTGTGCAGACGAGAGGCGGGAGAGACGGGCGCTCGCTGAAGATCTCAAGCGTTATGCTTGGGCAGAGTTGAATAAAAGAATGACGAGTCAGTTGATGATATCTGTAGGAGCGCAGGGACTGACGGGCAGGGAGCTTGCTCGTCGTCTCAACGATGCTGCGAAACGCGATGTCAAAGTGTTGGTTAATGCTAGTCCGAGGGTCATTGTCAAGACATTTTGCAGAGAAGATGCGTCGAATCAAGAGGCGCTTCGTGAGTTCTTTGTGCATCTTCATAACGTTCGGAATCCGGACGGAGTGCCATCGGCGGCTTTAGTTGAATGGATACATCAGATAAAAAATGCACTGGAAGAAACGAACATTGAAACGAAAACTGGAGCGATTAGAAGGCGCTGGTTCTTGAGAAATTTGGAGGAGCTTGAGAACCGATTTAGGTAACCCGTACAGAAGTAGCACCGATACTCCGCTTGCCGTGCGCTTTAGCGCCAGCGGTCTTGGTTTGCGCTTGCACGGTGCCGGCTTGATTTCATTTGTTGCATAGATCGAAGTATGAGCCGGTCGCGCCTTCTTCGCTGTGACCATGGTCTTCTATCCGTCTCTGCTGCATGGTGAGTTCGATTGCTTTTTCGGAGTGGCAATGATACGTATGGTGTGAAACGGATGGTACGCGGATAACGAGGGGCGAAAACAACGACAGCCCCACGCTAAAGGAAAGGAGCGGAGGAACTATGCCAGAAAATAAAATACCAGGCCTCTTCACCGTCTACTACATGAATCAGCAGAAGGTGTTCGAGACGAGGATGCTCCTGGACAACAAGCTCAAGACTACAAGCTCCAAGGAAAACCAGAACGGGACGACAAAGAGAGCATCATTGAACGCCGAAGCGGAGCTCAACCCTCCCTTCCTGACGAAACTCAGGGCAAAACTCGAAGGAAGCGTCAGGCACGAAAAACAAGAGAAGATCGTGGACACCCTCGAATACGTGAACACAAATAGCCGGATGCTCGCCGACATAATGGAGCACTGCAAAGCCCCCGAAAGCGGAACAACGCTTGCAGAAGGCGACCTCGCATATATTGGCGATGTCTCGCTGAAGCTCATCAATGAGGATGAGATTCGAGGCATCATGGCGATCATGAGCGGGACCTTTGACGGAATCACCGTCCCCGATGCCGGAGACCTCGACATCGGCCACATGATGCAATCCTTCATAGGAGACGGCGCAGCCTTCAAGCTCAGAGGAAACCGCGCAAGAAGAAGAACGCCGCTGTACGCGAAGATTCCCCTCGACGGAGAAGAGATGTTCGAAAGCGGGTACACAATCGACGACCTGCTCATCGGAAAGGTCGGCATCGTCGGGATATGCAAAGGGAAAATCACCCCGGCCCAGATGAAGAGCCCCTTTGATTACTTCCAGCAGCCAGGCGACCCAAAACGCACGCCGCAGAACGACATTGTTATATGCGGAAAGAACCCGTCACCCACAGCCATGACCGTCGGCGGCAATCGGGCAGAACAGGGCTATTACATAGACATCCTTGCTGTCATTCAGGCAGTGTCCTTCGAGGCTTGATAGGCAATGCCATGCGCAAACTCGTCACATACAACAAATCCCAGTATAAAGCCCTGATCGACCAGCTCGGAGTAGACGGCTTCAAGTTGATGTCACTTCTCGAACTACACGGAAGCGACCAAATCTCCGAGCTCCTTTCCGAGAAAAAGCTCGTCGTGGACGTTTCATCATTCATGGGCTTACTATCGGGTGATCTCCAGCTGGCATCGAAATTCGAGCTCCTCGTCCACCAGCTACCCTTTGGCACCCTCTTCATCGGAGACGATAAAACCGTGAACGAAGGAGCATACCAATTGAGAACCATGTTCGACGACATAATAGACTGCGACATCGAGGTCGATGAGGGCACCCAGAAGGACAAAAGAGGAAAGAGAACACTCGTATCCCTCGACGAACTCGAATTCATGCAAGTCCTCACCACCCTCGAAAGCGAGCTCATAGGCCAGATCGAATTCAAACGCTCCTTCGAATCCCGATCGCGCAGCTTCAGGCTCTTCAATGCGCTCGGCGAGCAGCCAGTATTCTCGCTGCTCCTTCTTGGCCCTTCGGGTGTCGGGAAAACAGAAGTTGCCAAGATCCTCTGCGAGGCAATCGCGCCATGCCAGCCCCTCCCTAAGGTCAATCTCGGGAACTACAGCAGTAAGGACTCTCTCAACTCCCTGATCGGCAGCCCGAGAGGATACATGGGAAGCGAAGAAGGCGAGCTGGGAAAGAAGATCGACTCATCCGATGCCGGAATTCTCCTGGTGGACGAGTTCGAGAAAGCTGAACCCGCCGTCTGGAACTTCTTCCTCGATCTCCTCGAGACAGGATCGTTCACGGACTCCCAAGGGATGGAGCATGATCTCCGCGGGTTTATCATCGTGTTCACGACAAACTGCCCCCTCGGGAAGATCGATGAAACTTTCCCGGCGGAACTCCTCTCCCGCTTCAGTTTGATGAGCCTCTTCTCCAAGCTAAGCATAAGCGACAAAAAGCTCTTTGTCGAAAGATACGTCTCCATGTTTGCCAAGAAGTACAGGGAGACTGATCTCAAGGGTTTGCCGACATTGCCGGACGACATCGCCGACAAGGCAAAGGTGGAAATCGACATTGAAGCGACCGAAAACATCCGGATCCTCAAGAACACAACAAGATCCTGGATCAGCGAATTCGTGGAGAAGGCCCGAAAGAGCAGTTCAATCACGACGCCGTCCTCCATCATCCACACCCAAATTTAACGAATATACATTCTTATTGCATCGCATCTACATTACCAAATCCAGATTGCTTGAGATGTCATGACGCAAGTTCAGATTCACTTCGGAGTATCATGCTGTCAATTTGAAGGATGCTACCTGCTTTTAAAGAATCGAAACGGAGGTTGTAAGTCGATTCTTCCTTTCACCGACTGACAAAACGATTTACACCTAATTGTGGACTTCGCCCACGCGATTTCTCTTTGCCCCCGCATCGATCTCGCTAAACTGATAAGTGCTGCCACCAGGGCATTTTCTGGTGCACATCCTATTGGCTCCCGCGAAGATCGGAGCGGGTATGTTTGCCGCCGAGTCCCACACCAGCCGTCATCACATTGCGATCGCTGCCATGGCCTGCCTATGCGTCTTGCTGGGCGGGCCAACTTGCGCCGCGGGCGCGGAGAGCCTGTTCATCGCGGGCGCGACGCACTACGAGCCGGGCGTGTCGGGCCCCGGCTGGGCCTGGACCGATGCCGGCCATCTGGAGCTTGACGGCTACGCGGGCGAAGCCATCGGCGCAGACGGCGACCTGGTCGTGACGCTTGTGGGGCAGAACTCGGTGGTCGAGTCGCAGGCGCCCGATGCGGACATCTCGCAGTGCGGCATGGAGGTGTGGGGCGACCTGACGCTTAGCGGCACCGGGTCCCTGGCGGCATCGGGCTCGCAGTGCGCGATCCACGTCTCGCGAGCGCTCGTTGTGGACGGCTGCACCGTCGATGCCCGGGCGGACGGGGCGAACGTCACGGGCGAGGCCGTGGCCGGCGTGATCGCCGGCGACATGGCCGTGCGCGGCGGCGGGCGCGTCGTCGCCTTCGGTGCCGCGCCCGCCGCCGGCGTGTACGCTTACGGTTTGTACCTGCAGGACGCTGGCGACGGCTCGGCCGGGTGCGGGCTTTCGGTCGACGCCTCGTGGCTCGACGCGGCCGGTGCCGATGGCGGCGTTGCTTGCACGGGTGGGTCGCTCGTGTCCGCGCGGTTCGTGACGCCCGTGGGCGGGGCCTTCGGTGCCGGCGGCGTGGTGGATGCCTCCGGGGCCATGGCGCCGCATGTGGTGATCGAGCCCCAGGGCGCCACGGCGCCGGCGGGGGAGACCGACGGGCGCGAGGTGCCCGGTGGCGCGGGCGAGCCGGCTGGTGGTGCCGGTCCTACCGATGAGCAGCCCGGTGCCGGGCCCGCGACGGATCCCGTCCTTAAGCCCGCGACCACGACGCCAAAGACAGCCACGACAACCAAGACGACCAAAACGACAGTGACCAAGACCGCGGCGTCCACACCATTCAAGGCCAAGACCGCCAGCGCTGCCACCGCCACTCTCCCCAAGACCGCCGACAGCAACTGGATCGCCGCCTCCTTGGCGCTATTCCTGCTGGGGACAGCGCTTTTAGGTGCCGCACGCCGCTGCTGAGGCACCCGTTTGGGCTGGAAGAGGGGAGAGGCAACCGACAAAAAGCGAGTTTTACGTTTCCCAAAGTAGGGGCACACCGGCTGACGCCGGCGCGCCCCTACTGTTGAACGGACAGTTTTAATTGCTCAAGATATGGCAGCCATAGCGTGCCCCAGCTCGTTCGTAGCCTTTACTCGACGGTGCAGAAGCGCGTGCACGAAATCCTGGCATAACGCGCGAGCAGCCGCAACAAGCGCTGCCATTGGGCATGACCACGCTGCTGGCCGCGCCCCTTTGTCTAGTCCTGCTGCCCTTCGTTCTGCTGGATCTCTTCGTTGAAGCATTCATTGGCCTTTTCGTTGATTAGCCGCTTTAACCAGACAGGGCACTTCTCCCAACTGTCTCCGAAGCCCCTTGAATATCAACTTCATCCGAACACCTCCCACATTCATCCGTGAGTGTACCGATGAATGTGTGAATCCGATGCCCTGAGGGCCGGATCAGCCGGCCCCGGGAGATTGGAGGACTCCACGTCTGAACCTCCCGCATCCCGTGCGGGCAAGATAAATGCCCGCAACGATTGCCGCTGCGAGCATTCTCCAGGCCGGTCACAAACCGGCAGGCTCCGACTATTTGACGTCACCGTGTAAGTGTAATACAATAATACATGACAGTAGGACACCATTAAGGAGGTAGACAATGGCAACCATCTCTATCCGAGTCAGTGATGACCTCAAGGCCAAACTCGAGGGATTGGCCCACGAATCGGGTGGCACCATCTCAGGAGTGGTCACCGAAGCCCTCGGATCAATGGTGGGTAGCCCCCGCACTGATTACCCCGAGGAGATGGCCCCGCTGACCATAGCGCCGGTCAACCGCCTCATCCTCCGCGACCAGGAGCTCATCCTTGCCGCCCTCTCGGAGGACGAGGAGGATGCCGCTTACCACAAGCGCAATGCACAGATATTCGAGAAGGGCTACGTGCGCGAGTACCCGGAGGCATTCGCCGTGCTTCGACCGGAGATTCCCAACTCACGCTGCGAGGAGCTGTACGACATCCTCGACATGTTCCGCGTCCTCAGGGCCTCATACGAGGACCTGCCTGAAGATGAGAAGGCCGAGGTGGACGAGCGCGACATCTCGCCTCAAGGCTTCGACTACAACGACATGGAGGAGGGGCGTCTCGCCGGCTACGTGAAGCACCTCTTTGCGGACAAGCGCTATGAGGAGCTCGCGGAGCCTCTGAGGAAGTACTCGGATGGCGGGAACTCGCATGGTCCCCGCCTCGAGATGTACCGCCGCATGCTTCACTGCTTCAAGCCCCTCTGGCGCAAGCATATGCTCGGCGACCGCTTCCTCGGCCTCGCCGAGATCGAGAAGGTCATCGCTGCGCAGCGCTACGACTCTGGCTACTAGGAGGGAGCAGCCGATGTCTGAAGACATCGGACGAATTCTGTAGTACATCAACGAATACATCAAGGGCTGGAGTGTCCACGGGACGGCCGGGAGCTGCCGGGGGGCCTACGGCGTGGAGGACGTGCCGCTCAGCGAGCTCGACCTGACGCCGGGGCTGATAGGGCGGGCGCACGCATAGAGGGGCGATGCCCCGCTGTCCTGGCCTGAAGGGGAAAATGTAATAGGCGGGCCGACCGTCCGGCTGAGTCTGGGAAGAGGTGCCGGGCGGAGGGCGGGGCATGGCCACCGGACCCATCGAAAAACATCTCCACCGTTCCTTCAACTGGGAAAATGCCGCCCCCGAGTCCCGGGAGGGGACTCGGGGGCGTTCGGCTGGCTGCGGAAACGGCCTATCCGATCAATGTGTTCGGCTGAGATCGGAAATCAACCCCTCTCCGAAGCCCACGGCTCGCCATTCCTCGTGGGGCTCGTGCCAGGCGGTGTCATCCCTTGGGATCATGGGTTTGGTGCCAAGCGTCTTGTTCCAGAGGCGGCCATGGTGGACGCAGCAGTAGTTCCTCACGATGTTGAGCGCCACGAGGCAGAACTCGGCCACCTTGGCGCTGACTCCGAGCGTGCCCGCTATTATCCCACGTGCTCGAGTTTGCCGACGGGTTCTTCTCGGTCTGCCATGAGGCCGCGCGAGATCAGCAGGTCCGCCTGTTCGTCGTAGGTGAGGAATGGCTTCTCGTACTTCGTCTCGGCTCCAAGGACTTAAAAAAGACCCGCCAGTGTGCATGCTAAGCAGAGGCCAGGCGGGTTTACTGACAACATCTTAACGTGTCCCCTCGGCATTGGCTATTGAAATACTAGAACGCGTGCCCCAGCTTGTCCGTTAACCAATTGCTCTTGGCTCGGCGACATCAGCATGGCGCTCAAAGGCACCTCAGATCGCTGCCAAAATGCCTATATTTCGGAAGCGCGAGGAAAAATAAGCAATCCCTGAGCACAACCCGATTTTTGTCAATAAAACCGCGGTTAGAGACTTTGCCAATCTCCCTTACGTATGGCATCTTCAGATTTTGCCGCATGCTGCCGGATACAGCCCCTCTCTAATCACCGGCCTGCGGAACGGGCGGATGGCGATTGCCTTCCATTCAATCGGTAAGTAAAATTAAGACTTGATTACTCTTGTCGACATATCCGCTGCTGTTTCTCGTGCGCTGTCTCGTTACGACGTCCGCGAGGCATACCCATCTGGCTCCTTCGCCCGTGGCGAGCAAACGCCAGATAGCGATATTGATTTGCGTCTAGTCTGCGGTGAAACAATGACGTTCGGCACGCTATTCGAACTCTCCCTTGAGCTCGAAGAAGAGCTCGTGCGAGATGTTGAGATTGTCACCAACCCTCCCGAGCATATGCGTCCTGCATTCCGCAAGAGCATTGAAAAGGATGAGGTGCGTCTCTATGAAGCGGCGTAAATGGGATGAGGAACTCATCGAGGTCATTCTTTTTGATTGCGAAGCTCGCATATTTTGATCTCGCTTCACCAATAACTACTGCTGCCAGGCAATTTATTGGCGCAGTTTCCATTGGCTCTTGCGAAGGTCGGAGCGGTCATGCTTGCTGCCGCGTTCCACACCAGCCGACACTACATCCTGTTTACTGCTTTGGTCTGCCTATGCGTTTTGCTGGGCGGGTGCTTTGCCGGCGCGGCCGGCCTCATCGCGCCGGCGATGGCCTGACTCGCCAAAAAACCTCGATGCAATCGCGTTGCGCGTATCGGCGACGTGTCATACGTATAGAATCAAAGCATCCGCACGAAGGTTATCAATTGGATTGGACACCACATGGAGATCCCCAGCACCCTGTGCAGCAATGTCTACGACTTTGCGTTTTGCCCCGAGCCCTGTTACGACCGCCTGGCCGACCTCGCCGATCCCGAGGACTGGGGTCCTAGCAACCGCATCCTCAAAAACTACTTGTCGTTTTCGTTTAGCCGCGCGGTGTTCCTGACCGAGCGCGACGTGGACCAGACCGCGCCGTCCAACCTGCCGCTGGTGTTCGACGACGACCGCTGCCTGTTTAACACCGGCCTGTACACGCGCCGCTACGAGACCATCTACGGTCTGTTTGAGCCCAACACCAAGCCCGACGCACGCCAGCGCTGGTTTTTGAAGGGCTTCTTTAAGGAGAGCGACCCCATGCTGGTCTCGTTTGAGTACCTTCCGTGCCGCGTGCGCTTTGCCGAGGACCCCTCCGAGCTGGTCTTTGACTACCGCCTGCCCATCCGCTCCAACATCGACCACATTCTGGGCGACGAGGAGAACCTTACGCGCATTCCCGCCAGCCTGATGGGGGAGGACAACTCGCTACTGCTGCGCCGCGCCTTTGAGGGCGCCGTCGTCGAGGCCGCCCGCCGCGCCGCCGCCAACTACACGCTCGCGGTGCCGCAGTTCTACGGCGGGCGGATCCAATTGCTGTTGCCACTGTGCCTGACCGGCGACAAGCCCGAGCTGGCGCTAACCATCCAGCGCGAGGACGGCTTTTACGCCGCGCGCACCTGCCTCACGCTCGACATGGCCTACAACAACGCGCGACTTATCTGTCGCCCCGAGACCTCGTGGATCAAACGATAAAGGGCGGGTGAGCTGGAGGTTTGTCGGCTGCCCTGATTACGGTGGCACGGTCTGCGCCCACGAATTTAAAATCGGGGGCAAAAAGTTCTTGGTAAACCACACGCGGCTATGATAGTATCTCTTTTGCCGAAAGGCGACGGGCGATTGGCTCAGGGGTAGAGCATATCCTTCACACGGATGGGGTCACAAGTTCGAATCTTGTATCGCCCACCATCTAAAGCACAGGTCAGAGGTATTTAGCCTCTGGCCTTTTTCTTTTTGACACCAACGGTGACACGAAAAGTGACACCAAAAATAAATCGTAGTCGTCTTAGGCGTGATTTTTTATCGCAACCTTTTCGCTGACGCCATTGCCCGTTTTGTATAAAACGCATGCGTATTTTCATTGATTTCCCCATGCAATCCGAGCGCAAATGTGAAGACAGGGACCACATGCCCAGAGCGCCTTCCAGCGGATTTCTATCACACGACGGTTTTTCGTCGGAACTTGTCAAGCTTTTGGTTTGCTTCCGGTACTTACCCGCATGATGTCCCGGTAGACAATCGGCCATGCCCGCAATACGCACGGCCTACGGCCGATACCAGGGGAGGCGCAAATGGACGAAATCGTCTGCGCAAACACCGCATTCCGCTACTGGCGCTGCCCACCGCAGGTGCGCGACCTCTACCCACGCCTGCCCAGCTCCGAAGACGACTGGCGAGCCCTAGCCCAAGCCCCATTCGTGACCGACATCCTTAAGGTCCCAATTATTACCTCGACGGAGCCCGGTGGCGTTAACTACCATTCAGGATTGCGGACAACAATCCATTGCGGAGACGCTTCTAGGGTGGACAGTACACTGGAAACAGCGATGGGCTTTAGGGTAACCAATCCACTTACAACATTGTTTACCATGGCCCGTTTTGCGTCTCAAACCGATCTCGTCCTTGCCATGTACGAGTTCTGTGGGTGGTTTTCCGTCTTTGAACCCACCGCCGCAGCCGAAGCAGAACTTAGCAAGGCTGATGACGCCGCTCAGTATTCCATGACCGAATCTCTCTTTGAACTAGATGAGAGCCAAGACGAAGCGCAATGGAAACGAGTTTATGCGCGCGTAAAAGTTAAAGAGCAGGTAAATGCAAAGGGGACAAGCGCCCAAAAGAAGACGAAAGAGGTCACGAAGCCCAAAGGCACATCGCTCTGGATGAGAAAGCCACTTATCGAACTGCACGAACTCCATGAGTACGCCAGGAAGATGAAAAGCCGTAAGTGGGGTGCTAAGTTCTATAACGCCGCACGGATGGTTACGGGTATAGCGGCCTCCCCGCTAGAAGTAGCAGGAATTCTATTGCTGTCGCTTCCTCGCTCCCGCGGCGGAGCCGGCTTTCGAAACGTCTTCGTCAACGATTTTACGCCGCTTACTGCATCGGCCCAGAGCATTGCGGGGCAAAAAGTCTGCTACGGGGATATCGTGATTGTGAATCCGACCATAATGAAAGCTGGCATATTGGAGATTCAGGGAGAGGTTATCCATGGTTCAGGCGCCGTGCTGGACCACGATGCCAGACGAATGACGGCGCTACAAAGTATGGGGTATGACGTCTTTTTGGTTACCCACGACATGCTTAACGATGCTGAGCAGCTTGATGCGATCGTTCGAAGTCTTTGCTCGCGCTTGGGTTTGCGCTATAGGTGCAAAACAAAGGCTCAAAGGACGAGGGAAACGGAACTACGGGCCAACGTCCTGTGCAATTGGCTGGAAATCGGTCGCTAAAAGACAGTTTACCCCCTTCCGAACGCCTCGGGTCGGGTTCCCGGCATGGTCTCCGCCACGAAACCGGCCCATCTACTACGTTTAGCCCCGGCCCCTCGACCATACCCGGTGTTTAGCGAAAACCGCAAGCCGTCTACCTGCGGTTTTATTTTTGCCCAAGGCTGCATGGTCGGGCGGTGCCGGCCGAACGTAGTAGATGGGCCGGTTTCGTGGCGGGAGGTCCCCGGGCGGGGACCGGG
>OLPG01001782.1_pt1 | contig 16992 bp, 18 predicted proteins | sample 1672311 | NCBI WGS metagenome assembly OLPG01 (sample SAMEA3136670, study PRJEB25190) | human gut metagenome | biome: human gut; feature: human-associated habitat; material: faeces | place: Austria | collected 2013
CGATTGCTTCCTTCGCACTCATCTTTTCCGATGTAACGATACAAAAATATCCTGCTAGATCCAGCTCTCTTTCTACCACACTGCACCGTTCTTCCGGTAGTATAAAAGTTTGGCTCTTTTCATCATAATGAAGGTTAAAATACTTCTCAAATCCAGGGCCGAATTCATTTACTTTATTCTGGTACTTTCTCAGATACTGCGTCATCTGATTGACCCAGTTTTCAATTTCTATCCGTTCTGCGCTTTCCAATTACTTGGTGTGTCTACTTGGCTTGCAGTGAATCAAAGATTGCGTTGTAAGTCACAACCGTACCCCCCCTGCTTTCCGCCAGACCTTATAGGTACTACAGAGTAGAGCTTAGTAAAAGGTTCATTGCTTGCTACTGTCCAGCAGAAGGCATATGTTGCAGAATTATACTTCGGTCTGGAATGCTCCATCAGGTTGAGGAGACGGTAAATAGCAATCTTAACTTCGATATGTTGATTAGAACAACTTTTATGATTTCTTTAGAGAACTTTAAGGACGTGTTTATTCATTTTATTCGTACCTCATAGGGTCTGACCCAAATGTGGTCCTATTTCCTGTGGCCCACATGCCAGATCAATCTTGTAATCGTCACATTCTTTTCGATAATTTTCTCTGATTACCTCAAATCCAAGCAGATCCACATAAAAATGTTTTGATTTTTCATAATCGCTTCCAATGATTGCAATATGATGAATAGTATCGAACATAACTCTCTTGCCTCCGTTTTCATATGTTAATATATATTTTTCTCACATTTTATTTTTTGTTGACATCGGAACAAATTCCAGCTTTAGCTGATAAATCTTTCTGTGTCATATTCTGCTGCACTCTTGCATCAATCATCGCCTGAATAATATCATATTCCGGTTGCAGTGCATCATATTCTGCCTTTACCTCTGGATTCTGCAATGCTCTTTTTTTATAATCTTTATAGCTACTCATTATCTGGACGCACTGTCTGACCCGTAAATTCAGATGTGCATTCTATATCTAAAAAAGAAAAATTACTATTAAGAACTTCGTTATTTTCCCAATCATATGCCCTCAATATTCTAGCTCTGTCATCGTACTTTTCCTCAGGTGCTCTAATTGCAAAATATGTATTAAATATTGCTTTGCAAATCAAAGATTTTTTTTGCAAATATCTAGTTTGCTCTTTAGACATTTTATTAATAAATTTCTCACTGGCATCAATTAAATTACATTCTATTTCATCCGTTGCCAATGCTTCAAGCATAATTTTTTCAATTGCACCGATCTGAGTTTCCGGAAGGCATCGAATAAATATATCTATTTCTTTCTCTCCCCAAATTACATTATTAATTATCCATTTTGTTTCTACATTAATATCTTTTTCTTGAAAATGTGTTCCTAAATTTTCGTTAACTTTATCTATAAATTCTTTATTACTAGAAACCGTATCATGATCAATAAGTACAATAACTTTATCAAACATTTCTTCTGGACGAGCAGCTAATTCCAACAAATCCTTTATCTCTCTTAATTTTTCAGGAATCTTCATTATTCCTCTGCAATTTTCTATTTCTACTACAGACTTATTTTTCCTTAAAGTCCTTTTTATTAATCTATTAGTTTCTGCATTTTCTAAAAAACCGCTATATCTCCATTTGTATTTATATTGAAGTATAAACTGAATCATTAACAAGTCCGTTGTTCCCTCACATAAAATCGCAGTCTTCATTATCTTAACTCCAATCCATAATCATCCATTAATTGTATCGCCTTCGTTGCATTGACATTTCGTATTTTTATTCCCTCCTGGGTATCTACAAGTGTTATCATCCGTATGTCATTTTTCATATCTGGACAACACTTGAGAACTTTTGAAATAGCCTCAATACTATGAGAAGTCATAAATACTTGCACATTTAATCTTTTACATGTTTGCAATATCCATTTAAAAGTTTTTTCCATAGCAGATGTATGAATAGCCGTTTCAAATTCATCTAATAATAATACACCATCTTTTGCTCTTATCACTGCGCTCATAAGTAAAATAGCTTTTTTCATGCCATCCCCATACACATTTAATGGCAATGCCTTTTTATGTGATTTCGACAAAATTTTATATCCACCTTGTCCTAAAGTATATTCATTATCATTGTCATAATTTATACTTATTATATTTTCATCATATTCTTTTAAAATAGTAAGCATTTCCTCATATAATTCAGGACTATTCAGTACATCACTCAAAAAAACAGTTCCTGTTGCATGACGAATAGGAGAAATATATATAATATTTTGAGAATGAATATTACTTTTTTTCTTTCGCAAAGGTATTCGTGAACTATATCTTTGTGACTCGTATATTATTTCATGCAAAATATCCTTTTTATTTAATTTAACTTCAAACTGCATTTTGGTAACTATCCTAATTTGACCTTCGAATTCCGCTCTGTTTTTTTTAGGAATATACATCCCTATCAAATCTGCATAATCTTTCTCAGACATTTCTTCTAAACTTTCGTCCGCATCAGCCACCAATTCTAATACCGTGTTTTCATTCTTTAAACTATATTTGATTCTTTTTTTATCATGATTTATATTAAACAGATCATATATCCCATCATAAAATGTCATACCATTCCGATTTCCCATTATTCCATCTCTTCTGGTCAAAGAATTCCACGCATAAATATCATCCGGTTGTCTGAAACTATCAATAACTTCTAATATACTTGTTTTACCACAATTATTATCACCTGTTATAATATTAATTTGAGACAACTCACTTAAACATAAATTTTCAATTCCTCTAAATGAATCTATACAAATTTCTTTTATATATTCCATACTTTTACCTCATTTCAAAAATAATATTTATTAAAATAAATCTTATTCCATACTTCTCATTTTTAATCGTCTTAAAATTCATTTTTCCAAAATAATTTTTTGCTAATGTTGCCTACATTCCTGATAACTTTTTCAAATTTTATAAAATATTAAAATTACAACAGGATTTTGGAATTAATATTACCATATATAACTCACATATACCCTCAAAACAGATTTATTTCTTTCATAAAAGGTTCAAATTCTATATACAAAATTCATGACACTTATTTTATAATCCTAACATTAAAAAAATCTCTTTACAAGATAATTTCGTCGACGATAATTTACTATATTTGTAAATAATAAATTAACTGCACTATTACTCGCAAATTCTCTCTCAGCTTTTTCTTCCAGATTATATTTCTTCAAAATCGATTCAGCTTTTTCTCCATCCATTTATATTTACTCCTCGTAAAATATAGCAGATCACTCAAGCCTTTTTAACCCATCGTAAGAATAAAGAACCCAAATTATAACAATGTACTTTCACATTCCTATAATCTGGGGCATCTTAAAACTTCGGATCTTTTTTCTTTAAATAATCATAATAATATGGCTCTAACATCAATATCATAGATTCTTTTGTAATATCTCTATACCTGAAAGAATATAACAACTCCCGAATGTGCATCTTATCAATACCATCTTCCTCTGAAAAATCTTCATTATATTTTTTTAACAGGGAAACATAAAGATGCAGTGCAAATTTCTCATTGATCCTTTCAGCACTTGCATTGGCAGGGTTTATCCAAAAAGGCCTCAATTTCAAAATCCAATAACAATATAATGCAGTTTCCTTATATTCTGACGTTATCATCTGATTATGAAAAACTTTAAAATAATGTTTTCTTTTATGTACTCTGACAATGATATCTCTTATCGCCTGCATATTTGTGCAGACATCTTCATATTTGTAAAGATCACTTCCGCTGCAAAAATCCTGCATCAAATACTCCAGATTTTTTACTTCCATCAGGAATTCTTCCTGTGTGATCCACTGATATTCATCTGACATTTCGTAACTGTTCCTCCAAATTTTTATTCGTCCAAATCATTGTATATCATATGTAAAAAATCTTTGTTTTCGCTCACCAATTTATGACTGGATTGTACAAGCTGTGTCAGCGTAGAGGTGGTTTTATCTAATTTCCTGTTAATATCAACCTGGTCTTTACTGTTCTGGTAGATTTCTATAATCTGTGCCTCGGTGTATCCCAAAAATTTGTTTGCCATCTTACATTCTCCTCTTTACCCAACTTTGCTGATTTTATATTTTTTACATATCTCCTCAATGCCAACACCGAATCTCTTATATAAATCATAATTTTTAATATTCATCTGATTCATAGAAGGATTCCATACTGATGAAAAATATTTCTCTGCATCATCAATAATTAATATATTACGTATAATGCCATCCAATGACCGCCACCCAGCATTACTGATCTCCGTTACAAACTCCGGTCTGATAATTGAATCCAACTCACAAATCTTCTTCAATCCATAACGTTTAAGTTCATCCAGAACCAGATCCACATCTCTATACACCACTGGCTCAATATCAGGAAATTTCCACTTTATGAATTTCTCCAGGGAAAGTGAATTGATAGAATAGTCAAGCGCACCCTTCTCATTCTCGCATTCCATGCTCTGTACATACTCATCAAATGCAGCGACATATGCATCCATTTCCAGATCCGCCAGTTCCAACATACCTGCAAGCAGGTTCTTTCTCCTGTCCAGATCATTCGGCAGCTTTCCTTCAAATTTGTACCCTTTTTCATGGGTGATTTCCGACCATGTATGCGCGATTAGTGTAGTAAGCTGAATTTCACATTTTAAACCTTTATATCTATGATATTCATACATACTCATACGATCCGGTCCAAAATATATGACATAATGTTTCGCTCGATATCCAACCTTATCATTTCCCAAAACTTCTGTTTTATCAATGGAATTCTTCTCATCTATAGAAAAACACTTCTGGATCACCTGGGAAATAATCTCAATATCCTTTTTACTGTATACGATCAATCGAACCCCTGCCAGATCTGTGATTTCGCTGTCATTATTATATTTATCCTTCTGTAATTTCTTCTTCAGACTTGAAATCTCTTTCGCCCGAGAAGAACAGGAAGCAATCTTTATCTCCGGATGTTCAGCCAAAAGAATATTTTTTATTATACTTAAAATCTGCTCAGCAAAATCCTGATATAATTTCCGCATCTTAGAATACTCGGCTATTCTCTTTTCTACAAAAGCATCATTCATATAATTGATCACTCCCCACCTTATCAAAAACTCATTTATCCAGCGTGACACATTGATATCTTAACATATTTTACTTGATATGTAAATTATGTCAACGCTTCTCAACTGGCAAAATCACACATATGATCACAATCAACTTTGCCTGTAAAACATATTATATGACAGATTGTATTGATATGCAGTAATTTTCGTCCGACAAATTTCGACACATTTGCTTGTATTGTTCCAGCAGAAAAATTCCTGCAACTAACCCCAAACTCCACAGTCTCCTCTGTATTAATATTCCTCTCCTGAATCAGTCCGCGACCCACCACAACGATGAAAAGCTCCCACTTGGAGTTACGCCAGTGCTGACCTTTAGTAATCCTCAATCCGCTGATGTTGATGGAAACATTTAATGTAAAGAAATTTAGCCTTGCACCTATTGAATATCAACAAAAAAATTGTAATCAATTATACTATTTCCAACAGAATGGAAATATTGACAAGACAAAAATTCTTGTCTCTCTTTTAACATCAATTATCCCGGAACACAGAATATTCTTCTATCACACATTCATGTTTTTTCGTTTTCTTATCATAATTAATCCCAACCAGTAAAATATCACCCGTATAGTCCATAATAGAATCCGGATAATGCTTTTCCCTGATTTGTTGTAATGCTGTCTTTGCATCCCGGTTCCATTTCAGTTCCACAACAAGCGCCGGATAATCAGCTTTATATTCCGTCTTTGGGATATACACAAAATCTGCAAATCCACGTCCCGCAGGTAATTCCCGAACCGGTTTGAAATAATATTGCATCGTACTCAGATAAGCAATTGTAAGTACACTGCTGAGGGAATTCTCATTATGATATTGAATAACAGAAGCATATTCCATATGAATTTTTTCAATCCCCTCTGCTACTGCCTGTGCATCCAGCTCCAGTGTCGCTTCCAGCAGTTCTTCAGAATTCCGGGAAAAAGCGAGCATTTCATCCCATTTCTTTCTTCGCACTGCTTTTGACAGTTCCTGACGAATTTCTTCATTCGGAACAAACGCCCTTCCACGAACCTGATCATATCCCAGATAACCAAGGTGGATCAAATATGTGAGGACATCATCGCAGCAGGAAAAACTGTCCATATCATTCTGGAAAGTTGCCACATCAACTGCTACAGAATTTCCCGACAGCATTTCCATAACAGCAGATTTTAAGCCATCAAAATCCATATTGATCAACGGTACTACTGTCTCATAGGAAGCAGTTTCTGACCAGTAGCTTTTAAATTCTCCTCTGAGCATCACGCTTACAACTGCCTGCGGATTATAAATCTGATAGCTGTTCAGCAAATAGCCGTCATACCATGCCTTTACTTTATCATAATTTTGGTGATATCTTTCTGCAAGGATTTTCACTTCATTTTCCGTGAATCCAATATAAGAAGCCATATTCCCTGCGCCCAGCATCGTAAATTCATCGAAATTATTAAGTGCTGACTGTGTTTTCAGTTTTTTAATCGGAAGAATCCCTGTCAGGAACGCCAGTGCTATATATTTCGTAGGTTCTGTTCCCTTGAACATCCTGCGCAGAAAACCAATATATTCCTCCTGCACCTTATTATTCTTCGACTCATCACGAATCAGAACATCCCATTCATCAATAATTACGATAAATTGATTTCCCGTCTTCTCGTTTATCACAGACATTGCATCCGGAAGTCCTGTCACATCAGATTTCAAAATATCCGGATATTCCCTTTTCAGTTCCTCCAGCACACTGTTCTGAATTGTATTTACAATTTCACTGACATTATTATCTGGTGTAATAAACCATTGAACATCAAAATGAATCACATCATATTGATTTAAGTATCTCCTGAAATCAGGATTTCGGCCAATCTCCAATTTTTCGAACATCTCAGAAGAATTACAGCCTTTGCTATAATATGCAGTGAGCATATTAGCTGTAATAGACTTTCCAAATCTGCGGGGACGACTGTTACAAATATAAGCATTGGTCGAATTTAAAACACTGTTCGTATATTCTAACAGCCCCGTCTTATCAACATAAATCTTTGAATTTAAAGCAGCCCGAAAAGCTCCACTACCCGGATTTACAAATCTTCCCATACGCGCTCACTCCTAAATAAAAAAGTTTCACAACATCACTATCTTTCGTAAGATATATGATACCATGAAACCTTTTTAGCGTAAAGCCATTTAACTTGCACAGAGGAAACAGTTTGGTGCATCCAGTGAAAAGTATGCCGAAGGCTATGAACAGATGAACCTGTTTAATGAGGCAGAAGCCAGTGCGGATGCAGAAACAGAAGAGCTTTTTGAAGAGATAATTTAGGTTCTTCAAGAAGAGTAAAATTTTCCCTTATTATATCTCCAGCTTTATCACGGTCTTTTGGAAAGTACAATGCCACACGAACTCCTGACAAATCGCAAATATCTGAATAAATATCATCCAAACTCGAATATTTACTATCACGCTCTTCATTTCGCTGATATAATTTTGCTAACAAACGCTCTGGATTTTTTGCACGATATGTAACAATAGCCCTGATTCCTGCCTCATGCAGACTACCCTCCATTTGCTGGGCTACCAGTTTACTTACCATTTCATAAAAATCATATTCTTTTTTATAGTGTTGTACAAACTCTTCAATAATCCCCATGTATTTTCCACCAATCTTCACCTTATTAGTATATTCTCACGCTTTATAATTTCTTTGTAAAGCTTTCACTACTAACTCTTATAGAGCCTGACCTTGGCATCCGTCAATATCACATTTTTTTAATCCCATCCATATAAAATCCGACATATATCACCAATATCGTATTATTCTCCGCATCAAGTTCGCCAAGCTCTGTCTACGCAATACTCTGTAATATTACCCCGATACCACATATAAACGTATTTTCTCCTATAAATCCTACAGGAAATTCTTCTATACATGTGTCTGTAATCTTCAAACCTTATCCCACTTTCCCCTTTTTATCTTTGATTTGTTTAGAGAAGTTTTTTCTGGAAGTTCACATTTAATCATCCATGATCACTTATTTTATGATCACGTTCAATTCTCAAAATTCGAAATCTGTCTTCCTTACGATATCCAAAGCATCTCAGTACACTGCTAAATCTAAACTTCATAATCGTTTTTCCCTTATATTTCCTTCCAGAAAACCAATTTTCATTTTCACTTCCCGGCGTATATTTTTTATACTCCAAACCATCATCTACTGCGATTGTTTCCCATGAATTATGTTGTATAAATTTATCTAATGTGGAAATGAGTTCCCGGAACTCATTTTTTTCCAAATATTCCGGACCATACTTTGTCTCCAATAAGCTACAGTCAATGCGACTGCCCTCATACCTGATCTGCAAAAATGTTTTTCTGTCAATGTTCAAAATATTTCTATGTTTTTCTACTAAATATTGAGGACTATGTACGGATATTATAGAACATTCTTTTTCATTATTATAAACAGACAATTCACAATCCTTAAATATGTCCATACAAAACGATAACAGAGTTCCCCTTCTCACCACAGCTTCTGCCAATGAAGTTGCAGAAACATCTTGACCATTCCATTCAAATTTTTGCTCTATATCATGAAACGGATTTCTATCCCACATGGGCTCCTCATAAATTTCATTATCCAATTTTATTTTAAACTTTAACAGTTCATCCGAAACTCCATAATTTTTCATTTGACACAATTTCACAGTTTCTGTCACATTGCAGTTATAAAAATCCATAGTTTTATATATCTGCATATCAGCACCACCATTTTGATGGATTAATTCTATACACTTAACCATACAGGCCAGTGATTTTAAAAAAGAATCAGTGTCTTTAAATTGTCCACACAGAGACAGTTCATTCAACAGAAAATCCATATTACCACCCTAAAATGACATTTAAATCTTTGTCTATCTGATCAAAAAAGCCTTCTGTATTATTCAAAGCCTTTCCATCTCCATTAACTGGTATTTTTATCGGAATACTACACCCTTTTGTGTCCTGAGTAAATGAATATATATTGACTTTATCAGAATCTATCTGATCCAGACGTATACTTTTTCTAATTCCATTATATATATGGTCACTATGTGTCTCAACAATAATCTGTACTCCACACTGAGCAAGAAAAGCAAGAAATTCAACTAGTTCCGATTGTCCTGACGGATGCAGATGAATTTCAGGATTTTCTATAATCAGTAAATCACCTTCTTTACATGCTAGTGCTGCGATAATCAGCTCCGTTATATATGTCACACCAGTACCAACATTCTTCGGACGCATTTCAAATAAAACTTTCTCATTCCTGTATAACACCTGAATAAACTCTGTCTTTTCTATCTCTCTGGCTTTAACCTGATATCCCATAATCTTATTCAGCCAGAAGTTCACCTGTCCTCCAAAAGTTAGTTTTGATTCTGAATCATATACAAAGTCCCTGTCTTTATCCAGTTCCATTTCATCATATGCATTTAAATAATGAAATACATAATCGCAATTCTTACCAATTACAATTTCATCTCCAAGATACTTCTCATAAGTATCCTTTACTCCAATTCTATCAGAAGAACAGTAAATTAATTTTATTTTTTTCTCCGTTTTTCCTTCTGAGTCTGTTCCCTGCTTAGTTATTTTTTTAGATACTCTGTCTATCTTTCCATCGTATTCATATTCCATATTAAATTCTATTTCACTGCTTCTCACTATTGCATTTAACAGTTCATTCACACTGCCAATGTTCATATACTCCCCACGAAATGGATTATTTCCATCCTGCAGCATTGCAAAAACCGCCTGTATAACACTCGTCTTTCCCATTGAATTACGTCCGGCAAGTAATGTAAAATTATTTAGTTCAAGTGATACAGAATCAAAAGATTTAAAACCCTTAATATCAATTTTTTTAATCATAAATCCTATTTCCTTTTTCAATAAATTTAACCATATCCCTGATGCTCTTATAACTCATATCCCAATTTTCTATTCTATTTTGGGTATCTTTTAAATTAAACACAACATAAATATCAGACTTATTATAAATCTTTTCATATATATACATAAAACACAAATATTTCATTTTCTCTTCTGTATTTTTGTTTTTAAAAAATAAATTTTGATAAATTCCAAAATAAATCCTGTTAAATTCATTGGACAGATTCTTCAAATCCTTTCTACTCTTATACTCCAGTTTATTCAGAGTTTTTTCCAATAATTGAAATCTATCAAAACGTTCATATTCAAATTCATTTGACAAATCACACACTACAAAATCAACCATCAGATAATGCATCAGATAATACTGTAAATTTAATTTTGTAAATCTGTAATGCCGCGCTTCTTTTATCATATATTTCAAAATATTTATATCATCCCCATGATACAGTACATTCCACACGCTTTGCTCCTGCATCGCAGTCCATTCTTCGACAAACTTACCAACTTGCATATGCATATATTTGGGATTCATATAATCAATTACATATAACATGGCTGTCGAATATAGAATTGTTCGTTCCCAATACCTGTCATAATCAACATTTTTATCATCATTTAAAACATCTCCATGAGCAAGATATTCCAACAAAAAACGAAGCTTATCACTCTTATCCAATATCAAAAGTTCACCCGTCTGAAGTTCTGATGCATACACCGGCGGAAATGGAATACCTCTCAATAAAGCTTTTATTATGTCTTGAACTACTTTTTCCCGTCGCTTCCATGTAGCACACTTTTTTTCATAAAATATAATTTTACCTTGCTTATACCGAAAAAGCATTTCGTCTATATCATATTTTCGCGTATCAATAATTACTCGCTCATTATTATACATGCATCTTCACCTTTGATTATTTTCACTAATTCATCAAAAAAGTCCAAAATCTAATTAATTTCATTCTCGGAGCAGATAAATGCCACGATTCCTCTCTCCATCCTGTTCTCCATAATATCATCAATAAATACTATTATACATAAAGCATCCCTATGAATTCACAACCTTCACAGAAATGCCTTAAAACATTACCTCAACAAAACCCTCAACAGGCATCCTTGAACCATCTCTCACCTATTGCTCCCGTTTATCATACCATATTCAAATATTGATTACAAGAATCTGTCCTGAGTTCCGATAGTTTTCTGACACCCTGAATAGATGACTGTCAGTCACATGAACCTCAACTTTTTCCGTGAATATTATGAACTTATCTACTCTATTCTTTTCTCCCCGACAGCATTAACAATCTATTCCCCAACAAACATCCCAGCATACACCCCAGACTATTATGGATAATATCATCAAACTCAAACAATCCCCTGCAAAGCCAAAGCTGGCTGATCTCAATAGCAGATGATACCGTAATCCCCACAAGCAATCCCATCCACCATTTCAGTTTTCTGCCTGTCACCCCCGGCAATAAAATCCCTGCCGGAAAAAGCAGCAGAATATTCAACAGATTCTCCTGCAATAAGCTACCCTCCGCAGTGCTTCCCAATCTACCACATTTACCAATCTCCAGTATTTCCTTCCACGACCAGAACACCTCCAACTGATACTGCCTGATCCCCGGAGTCCTCGTAAAAACAGTAGAACCAAATACAATCGCCAGAAACGTCAGAAGCAGCATCCCACAGACCGCCTGCATGACCGCTATTTTATGCTGTTTTAATAATACTACCGCCAGAAATGCAGCAATCAGGAAAACCACTGCAAAAGCAATAATTTCCCTGATCGTCCAGCTCCTGTTATGTGTAACAATAATCTGATAAATATCCACTATCTATCCCCTTATTTCCCGTCAGTCTCTGTAAAAGATATCCCTTATATACACCTTATCCTTTACATCATCCAGGCTCTTATCATATCTGTTTGCAATGATCGCCTGGCTCATTTCTTTAAACTTCTCCAGATCATTTACAACCCTGCTTCCAAAGAATGTACTGCCATCCTCAAGTGTCGGCTCATAAATAACCACTGTAGCTCCCTTGGCCTTAATACGCTTCATAACACCCTGAATAGATGACTGGCGGAAATTATCAGAATTGGATTTCATGGTAAGGCGGTAAACACCCACAACAACTTCCTTCTCCTTAGATGCATCATAAACATCATTCGCTTCATAAGCCCCGGTCAGTTCCAGCACACGCTCTGCAATATAATCCTTACGTGTTCTGTTAGATTCTACAATGGCAGACATCATATTCTGCGGTACATCTGCATAATTAGCCAGAAGCTGCTTGGTATCCTTCGGCAGACAATATCCACCATATCCAAAGGAAGGATTATTATAATGTGAACCAATATGCGGATCCAGACATACACCATTAATGATCTGCTGTGTGTTCAGCCCCTTCATCTCCGCATAAGTATCCAGCTCATTGAAATAGGAAACTCGCAATGCCAGATATGTATTGGCAAATAACTTAACAGCCTCAGCCTCAGTAAATCCCATGATAAGGGTATCAATATCCTCCTTGATCGCCCCTTCCTGCAAAAGCCCTGCAAAAGTATTGGCAGCTTTTACAAGCCTTGCATTCTCCACATCAGTGCCAACGATAATTCTCGATGGATATAAATTGTCGTACAGCGTCTTCGATTCACGCAGAAACTCCGGGCTGAAAATAATATTGTCACAGTGATATTTCGCTCTCACACTGACTGTAAAACCAACCGGGATCGTAGACTTAATAACCATTACTGCATACGGCGGAACAGGCAGACCATCCTCTCCCACCTTCTTCTCAGGAGCCACCTGCATCACACGCTTCACACCCTCTACAATATCATCCACATATGTAAAATCACGCTTGCAGTTTCCATAATTGAAAATCCGGATAGTTTCATTATTGCGAAGCTTATTGGTAAATCCAAAATACGCCATATCCGGACGTCCTGCCGGACCGTACACTGTAAAGAAACGAAGCCCTGTAGAAGGGATATTGTACAGTTTGGAATATGTATGTGCCATCAGCTCATTGGACTTCTTGGTCGCTGCATAAAGGGAAACCGGATTGTCCACCTTATCCTCTGTAGAATAGGGAACTTTCTTGTTCGTTCCATAGACAGAAGAACTGGAAGCATATACCAGATGCTCCACCCCTGACTGCCCGTTGTCATAAGAATGACGGCAGGCTTCAAGGATATTATAAAAACCGATCAGATTAGACTGAATATACACATCCGGATTCGTGATCGAATACCGAACCCCTGCCTGAGCAGCCAGATTCACCACAACATCCGGTTTATATTTCGCAAAAATAAAATCAACCAAACCCTTCCTTATCTGCAATAGAACCTTTAATAAACTCCCATGAGGGTTCCGGATGCTCTGCTGTTGACCTCTCAATCTGCTCCAGACGATATTCCTTGATGGAAACATCATAATAATCATTCATATTGTCGATGCCGATAATATGTACCGGATGCGCCTCTCTCAAAAGCTCCAGCACAAGGTTAGAACCGATAAAACCCGCTGCACCGGTTACCAGAATTACCTTATTTGTCAATATTACATTTTTCTCTCTCATTTAATTTTCCTCCGATTCTTCTTTGGTATTTATACTTGAAAGCACTGCTCCTGCACATTTAAGTTGACGAATATCATCCTCATAAATATATGCCTCACTAAAATCAGCTCCTGCAAAATTAACATTTTCCCACTTATTATTTATCAAACTTGCGCCAACAAAATCAGCTTTTTCAAAATTTCCATTCTGTACATGTAAATTTTCTATATAAACATTCTCAAAATTCCCCTTTTTAAATGTACATCCTGTAAGTGTACATTCAACTATTTGGTGTTCTCTGAAATTTATATGATCAAAGCAGCAATTCTCACATATTACCGTGTCGAAATTAATTTTTCCTGTGTTTGCATTACTCCAATCCACTTCTTTCATGGTTGTTTCACTAAATGCACAATTTTCGATAATACATCCTTTAAAATTACCATTCATAATTGTTGTGCCGTAAAAAAAACAATCTTGAAGTATTGCACCGGTAAAATCTACGTTTCGTAATATAGCGTCAGAAAAATCCACTCCAATTAATGTTGCAGTAGAAAATGAGATTTTCTCAATGAATTTACTGGCTTGAAAATCAATATTCTTTAAAAAACTATATGCAAATGATGTCCTTTCAAAGTTACTGTTTTCAAAGCATTCTCCTTCCAAATATCTCTTATCAAAAGACACATTTGAAAAGGTACAATTCTGTCCAATTGAGATTTTTCTATCATACAATGGAACAGAAATACTTTTTTTGAACATCCAACTCCAGTCAGATAAAATATTCGAATTTGTAATATTCCTCATATCAATATGATTTTCACCAAAAGTATTCTTACGCCCATTTATATTAATCCCCAACCCTTCTTGCAAGACTCTAAGTAACATCAAAGTGTTGGATACCGTATATTTTATCTTCTGATAACTATTTTCCCCATAAGGATACTTCCAGATAGTGTCTTTACATAATGTATTGGCAAAAATACTATATATGCGTTTTTCCATCATCATGCTTTTATATTTCTCTGCTTCTTCTATAATATTTTTTCCTTCATACCTCACTCTCTCGTATAAAAACAAAAATGTTTCTTCCCATGTAGTTCCCGCAATTTCACCACAAGACATAATTTCAGACATACAATTCAAAAAAGTATCCACATTTTCTGCTACATCATTTATCAGAATTCTTTTTATCTTATAACCTTAATTCCAAGCGCTCTAGCTACAACTGTTGAAAAAACTCTCCATATCAGTTCCGCCACCAAAGAATGACATTCGAAACGGCGTTTTTGTAATGATCATTTATATTTTCCTCCCACTCACTTCAAGCACAGATTTACAATTCTCTCTTTATAATTCTCTATGCTACCTTCTACATTAAACTCTGTGCTCACAAATCTTCTTCCATTTTCCCCAATAGAATCCAACTTCCCATTAGCTGCCTTTTGTATTGCCTCTGCATATTCTTCTGGCGTTCTGCAAAGTAAATAATCCCGACCTGTTTCCGCATGAATTCCTTCAATTCCTATTTCATTTGTTAAAACAGGAATTCCAGATGACAGAGCCTCTATAATTTTCACTTTGATTCCTGCTCCTAAAACTAATGGAGCCACCATACACATACTCTTTTCAAAATATGGAACAATGGATTCTACGAACCCTGTAATTACAATTTTAGTACATTCTCGTTTTTTTAATTCTTCAGGAGGCCGACTACCAAGAATTACAAATCTATAATTATCGCTTTTAAGTAAAGGCATAACATTGTCTATGAACCAAATTGCGCTCAAATAATTTTCAGGTCTAGACATTGCTCCAAAGAAAAGGATATCTATGCCGTTTGAATTTCTATTGCACTGGCTCAAATCGTTATATGCTGGAACAAGCCAGCATATCCTATCCTCGGCAATCCCACAATTTTTCAGTACATCTACATTATCTGGATTATGTGGCAAAACCAAATCACAGATTTTCAATGCCTGTATTTCTTTCTTCTTTTCATTTTTGTATTTTTCATTCCAATATAGTTTTTTTACACCATTGAAATACTCTTTTTTTCTTTCATACCCAATAAATGTCACATCATGTTCTGAAGCCACAATCTTTGCGTTCGGGAAATACATTTTTATTGTACTAGCCAATACCACTCTCTCGGTCCACTCAAGAATGACAATTTGGGGCGAATAGCCTTCACTAATATATTTACTAAATATTTTCGTAAATCTTTTTATTCCAAGATTTGATACGAAGCCTGCATATCTATTATATGGATTGTATTTTGTTTCAATATTAACTATCTTCTTTAATCTATCGGATGGATTTCCTATATATATAAAATCGACATGAGTTGGTTCAAGTTCTTTTCGCACATCATTTTTCAACTGATAGTCACAAGTTGTAATTAGTCGAACTTCAAATCTCTTATCATTTAAAAAGCTGTTATAATAGGTTCTAAATGTATTGCCTCCTGCCGAGCAGTCACTCTTCACTGGCGCATACCGCGAAATCCATAGAATTTCAATTTTGTTCATGCTAATTTTCCTTGCCCTTTAATGTATTTTTTTACATTCTTTCTACACAGAATGCGTCAGCATACTTATTACATTCGTTCTTTATTTAATATGTAGAAAGGATGGAGCAACGAGCATTGCAGCGGTAAGTGACGATAACCGTACCATTCAGTTTCTTTTCGTTATTGTTAGCCATTTTTCTAATACCTCTATCTCTCTTTTTATCTATAAACTTTCATAATTTTCTCGTAATACTCATCAATGGTATCGAAGCTGATGTCCTTACAGTTCTTGCTATACTGCTCACACAGCTTCTTATCACCCCAGAGCTTCTCGACCTTCTTCTTCAGGTCTTCGCCATTACCGCTCTCAAACAGCTCACCAGTCTTACCGACTTGGATCAGTTCCGGGATACCACCAATGTTCGCACCCAGCACCGGCGTGCCGTACATCTGGGATTCCATCACAGAGAACGGGCAGTTCTCATACCACTCGGACGGATAAATGGAAAACCGTGCTTCACGGATCAGCTTCTCCAGTGCTTCGCCCTTCTGGAAACCAACATTCTTAATGTTGCTTACACCCTTAATGCTCTCTTCCAGCGGGCCAGTGCCGGCGAAGATAAACTGTACATCCGGCAGCTCCTTACAGACCTTGATGAGTGTACCGATTCCCTTCTCCTCAGAGAAGCGGCCGAAGTAGAGGACGTAATCCTTCTTCTCCGTCTCTTTCCACTCCACCTTGTCGATGAAGTTGTGCATTGCCACGGTCTTCGTCGCAAACAGAGGATTGCTGTCCA
>OLPG01001792.1_pt1 | contig 16922 bp, 10 predicted proteins | sample 1672311 | NCBI WGS metagenome assembly OLPG01 (sample SAMEA3136670, study PRJEB25190) | human gut metagenome | biome: human gut; feature: human-associated habitat; material: faeces | place: Austria | collected 2013
ATATGGCGGATGAGCTGAAAGACAACGACTCAATGGCATTCAACATTGTAGACAGCAAGACAGCAGAGGATGGACTGGCAAATGGAACCTATTACATGGTTATCACCATTCCTGAGGATTTTTCCGCAAATGCAGCTACTGTAATGGACGAAAATCCAAAGCAGATGGAATTAGCCTATCAGACCAACCCCGGAACCAACTATATTGCTTCCAAGCTCAGTGAAACAGCAATCCTGAAACTTCGCGATAGCATCGCAGCTCAGGTTACTGAAACCTATACTGAAACCGTTTTTGATTCTATTACAGAAGCCGGAGACGGAATGCAGAAAGCTGCTGACGGATCCGGAAAGATCAAAGATGGACTTGATTCAGCCGCTGACGGAAACAAAACAATCACCAAAAACCTGAAGAAACTTTCCTCCAGTACTCTTACTTTTGTAAATGGTGCTGAAAGCCTCACCGAAGGTCTTAAGACATATACCGATGGTGTTGCACAGGTAAATGACGGTGCCAAATCTCTTGATGACGGTGCTAAACAGCTTGACAGTGGTGTTTCTACTCTTACTGCAAAAGTTCCGGAGCTGACATCTGGTATCAATTCTCTGGATGAAGGCGTTCAGCAATATACCGCAGGCGTGGATCAGCTTAATGAGAACTCTGATACACTGAAATCCGGTGCAGGTAGCCTGGAATCCGGTGCTAAACAGCTTAACAACGGCGTTTCCACTCTCACTTCAAAAGTTCCGGAGCTAACATCCGGTATTGATACTCTGGACAAAGGTATCCAGCAGTATACTGCAGGTGTGGATCAGCTCAATGAGAACTCTGATACACTGAAATCCGGTGCAAGCAGTCTGGAATCCGGTGCTAAGGCATTAAGTGAAGGTATTAATAATCTTTCCGACGGAGCGACCCAGTATGTAAGTGGTGCCGACTCTCTTGCTGATGGAACAGCAGCTTATGTAAAAGGTGCTGGGCAGTTAGCAGCTGGCGCAAAACAGCTCTCCGGACTGGAGAAACTTGGAGATGTTTCCAACGGTATTTCCCAGCTGAATCAGGCAGTTACAAACGGCTCTGATAAATCCACTTCTCTTGTAGATGGAACTCAGCAGCTTGAGGATGGACTGAAAACACTGAACAATACAGTTTCTTCTTTAAAAGACAGCACTACAGAAGAATCTATCAAGAAGCTGGCTGCTGGTCTTTCAACAGCCAAAAAAGGTATGACAGACGCTTCTGACGGAATGACAAGTGCAGCTAATGGAATGACAAATGCCGCTGCCGGTATCAACAGTGCAGCTGAAGGTATCAACAAAGCGGCCACAACCATCTCCGGTACCGCAGATACACCTGGCGCAAGCAATTACATTGATCAGGCTGCCGGTATCATGACTCAGGTAAGCAATGGTCTTTCCACTGAGCTTCCTGCTGCTGTACAGCAGGTCGGCGATCAGTTCTCAACTGTAAGCCAGCAGATCAGTACGATTCTTTCCGGATACGGTGAAACTACTGGTGAAAGACTTACAGATGCCAACACAAAGATCGCTACAGCACAGAGCACTATGACTAATGCCGCAGCTGCTCTTCAGGCTATTCAGCAGAGCGCATCTGAAGATGGAACAATTTCTGCAGAAAGCCTGAATGATGTTATCAACACACTGAACGGTGCTGCCGGTGGAATGACTGCTGTAGATGGTACATACATGAGCAGTTATTCTGATCAGGTTTCACAGGTTGCAGCTGGTGTAAATCAGAGTCTTTCTGATACACAGACCACACTTAACAGCAAAGTTTCCGAAATTACCGCAGCAACTGATGGACTGAACAAAATTTCCGCTGGTCTTGGACAAATTTCCGCTGGTCTGACTGAAGGTGCTAAGAACCTGAATACAGGTGCTGATACACTTTCCGCCGGTGCTAAGTCCATGACAGATGGTGCAACCGCGATGAACGCAGGTGCTGAAAAAATGAACGCAGGCGCAAGCCAGATTCCAGATGTTCCTTCTGATCTGCTCACACAGCTTTCTACTGGTGTAAATCAGCTTTATGAAGGTGCTAAAGCAGTAAACAACGGAACAAAACAGGTTTCTGCCGGTCTGCAGACTCTGGAAACAAATACAGCTTCTTTCCCGCAGGCAGCGGCCGGAATCAAGGCACTGAATGCAGGATTTGATACATTAACTGCTAACGATGAGAAACTTACTTCAGGTGCTAAGAGCCTGAAAACAGCCGGTAAACAGATCTCCGGTGCACTTCCGCAGGTTAAATCTGGTGCAAGCCAGCTGGCAGAAGGTACTGAAACACTGACAGACGGAATCAAGACATATACCGACGGTATTGCAACACTTGCTGCAAACAGCTCCGCTCTTACCAGCGGTACTAGCCAGCTCTCTTCTGGAGCTAAATCTCTTGCAAGTGGTGCTACTACTCTTGCAAATGGTACTAAGGCATTAGCAAACGGTTCCAGCTCACTGACAGCAGGAATCACAACATACACTGATGGTGTTGCAAAACTTGCATCAAACAGCTCCGCTCTTACAAGTGGTACCAGCCAGCTCTCTTCCGGAGCTAAAACTCTTGCGAGTGGTGCTACTACTCTTGCAAACGGAACTAAGGCATTATCAAACGGTACCTCTACTCTTCTCAGTGGTACAGAGAAGCTTGTAAGCAACAACACCACTCTGAACGATGGTGCCAAGAAACTGGCAGATGGTGCTTCTCAGATCCAGAGCGGTTCTTCACAGCTCTATGATGGTTCCAAGAAACTTGGAAACGGTATGAAAGAACTTCAAGATGGTTCTGAAACATTATCAACAAGTCTCAGTGATGGAGCTCACACAGTAAAAGACAATACTGCAAGCTCTGACACAATTAAGATGTTTGCAACTCCGGTTGTAAGCGATGAAACAAAACTTACTGATGTTCCGAACAACGGACACGCAATGGCTCCTTATATGATGTCTGTAGGTCTTTGGGTTGGTGCTCTGGCATTCTGCCTGATGTATCCTCTGGCTCAGTATAAAGGTAAGCTGAAATCCGGTTTTGCATGGTGGGCAAGCAAAGCTTCCGTACTTTATCCGGTTGCAATCCTTCAGGCAATTTGTCTGATCCTTCTGTTACATCAGTTTAATGGATTTACGCCGGCTGAGATGGGAAATACAATTCTCTTCGCCTGCCTGGCAGCAATGACATTTACATCTATGATGTACTTCTTCAACATTACATTTGGCAAGGTAGGAAGTTTCCTGATGCTGGTATTCATGGTAGTTCAGCTTGCTGGTTCTGCCGGAACTTATCCGGTTGAGATTTCTCCGGAATTTGTTTCCAAGATCCACGCATACCTGCCATTCACTTACACTGTTGATGCATTCCGTGCAACGATCAGCGGTGGCAGAAGCATTACCACTTCCGTTGTTGTTCTGGCTGTACTGTTTGTGATCTTCACGATCCTGACAATCCTCCAGTTCAATCACATGGCCAAGAGAAAGAAAGAAAACAAAGTTGTTCTTTTCGACTGGCTTGAAGAAAGAGGTCTTGCTTAATAACATGTAACTGACAGAAGCTCCCCCGAACCTTCTGTTAGATATAAAAAAACCTGTATGGTGGTGAAAGTCACTGTACAGGTTTTTTTAATCCATAAAAAAGCACTACCAACAGACGTAGTATCGTTTCCATTGATAATGCTTTTTTATTATTTCTTTTATTCTGCCTCAGCAGTTGTGGTTGGTGTTTCCGTTGCTTTCGCGTTGCCGTTTACCAGAGTTTCGTATGCTGTGAACATTTCTTTTACTGTCATTTTATTTACAAGGAATACTTTGTTGTCAACGACAGCTGCATAATAGTTTGTGTCATATGAGTAGAAGGTAACGGTTGTCTGGTTGTTATCTGTATCTGTGAAAACAACCTTCATTTCTGCGTCTGCAGCCGGTGTATAGCTTTCAGTCAAACGTTTCTGACCCGCCATGTTTACAAGCTTGTTGTAGAAAGTTGTAAATGTTGTGCTGTCAATCTCATTTCCATCAAGCTTATAGGTTGTTGTCTCTGTTTCATTTCCATCATTGTCTGTTGATGTTTCACGTGAAACATTTACAGTGTGTGTATCACCTGCGTAAGTAACCTGGAGCTGATCCAGAGTTTTTACTGACTGATAATTTACAATCAGTGACCAGAGGTCGGAAGCTTTTTTGTCAATTATTGCACTTAATGTGTCGGTAGACATTGTGTAAACCTGTTTGTTATCTATTGTTACATACCTGCTGCCATCATCTGCATTGTCACCTACGTAGATCACAAGCTGTTTATCTACTGTTGTTGTCTCAGCGGAGTCTCCAGTATCTGAACTGTCCGCAGCATCTTCACTTTCAAAACTATCACCGGAACTGCTATCATCAGATGCTGTACTGTCAATGCTGTCACCGGAATTATCTTCAGTGGAATCTGTATTGTCCTCTGTAACGCTCTCAGGCGCCTCAGAATCGCTTTCAGACTCATCACTGCTGTCGTTCTCCACCTCTTCCTGATAATCCACTGTAATGGTCGCATACGGCTTATCAAGGCCATACCTGGAAAGATCTTCGGCATTGTAGTCTGTAAACTGATCATATGCCAGGCTTCCAAGTCCGGATGTTACATTTCCGGCTGCAGTTGTATCTGCTGTTTCTTTATCGCTGCCATCTGTAGAAACATCCCAGGTAGATCCATCAGAATTTTCCTCAAGGATATAAGAATCTTCATCCTGGCTGACCTGTACTTTCTTCACTGTAGAAGAATCAATGGTTGGGAAATCTTCACCCTGTGCATAGTCATAAAGAGAATTCATAAACGGCGTTACTGTACTTGAACTTACCACATAAACGGTACTGTCTTCATCATCCTTTGCAATGTAATACTGATTCGTAGAAGTATTTTCATCTCCGATGTTGAATTTCGTTGTTCCATCATCTGTTGTAACAGTCACGGAATTGGACGGAGAATCCAATCCATATTCCGTGAGGTCATCCACGTTTTCAAGAACTCTGTCTGCCTCCACCTTTTCCAGAGCGGAGGCTGCGGAATCAAGCGTTGTCTGATTTACAGGGAAAGCAGTCTCATCTTTTTTTACCCAGGAGTCATCTTTTTTCTCAAAGACCGTATCCTTCTTGTCTATGATAAATTCCAGGGATTTGATATCATCCGTTTTCACAGAATACACTTCTGTTTTGCTTCCCTCTTCACTGCTGCTCTCTGTGCTCTCTTTTTTTGTCACGTAGGTGTTTAATCCTACGTAAACACCTCCAAGAACTGCAAGAACAACAACTGCCGAAACAAGTTTTGTCGATTTTTTCATTATGCTTTTCTCCTTCTGAGCCAGATCAGGAATCCTGCAACAAGGAATACGCCAGGAATCAGACCAATGGTGCAGATTTTCCAGAATGCCGCATCATAATCAGTAACTGTCAGGCTTGCAGACTGCAGGCTCTTGGATGAAATAGAAACAGAGCTGCTTTCATCTGTACTGGTCATCCAGCTTAAAGACTCCAGAAGAAGTTTCTCATTTCCGCCGGATACCATCTGATTTACCTGACTTTCCATCAGGTTTGCTGTGGAATAATAAACGATCTGTGTTTCTTTGTCATCATCCAGTTTTTCAGTGATAGCGACACCAAGATCAAACGGTCCATCAACATCGCCGTCCTCTTTTTCAATCTGACTGCTCTGCATGTTAATCTTAGAGTAAGCCTGGTCAGAAGTTGTCAGGATACTGTCAATAGTTACTGTATCTCTTACATCGTCTGTTTTCTGGATTCCCTGTGCATACGGTGCAAGTACATAAGATCCTGCTGAAGCTGTCTCAGAGCTTGCATCTGTGCTGTTTACAGTCGGCACCAGATAATATGGCATCTGCATTCCGTAATGCTGGCTGTCACCCTCAAATACGATTCCTTCTGCACGTTTAACGCCGTAGTTTGCAAGAACAGCATCAAAATTCGGCAGATCATCCTGTGTGTAGTCAGAAAAGATCATTGCCTTTCCACCGGCTTCCAGATAATCCAGGATCTCTGCTTTTTCATCTTCGGAAATATCACTTGTCGGGGATACGATCATCAGGCAGTCTGCATCATCCGGTACTTTTCCTTCTGTGAGAAGATTCAGCTCTTTGATATCAATGTTTGCTTTCTGGATGTCTTCCTTGAAGCTGGAATCCAGATCTTTCTCACCGTGTCCGGATAAAGTGTACATGATCGGAAGATCCTCGGAAGTTACATATCCGATGGCACTTGTTATCTGTCCTTCACCGTCAAAACCTGTTGTTGTCTGCTGCCAGGTATTATAATCTACAGAAGTAGAATACATGTCATTATAGCTGATAACCTTGTTCCGGTCTCCGCAAACTACGATCAGACTGTTTGCTGCAAGATCATCTGTTGTATATTCCGAAGCAAATTTCGGATTTACAACCGGATCTTTTACTTCAATTTTGATATGTTTAGATTCATCTTCATAACGTTTCAGAAGATTTGAAATGGTGTCATCCTCAGAACCGCTCTGTGCGATCTGGTAAATAGTAACATCTTTATCCAGTGCCTTCAGCACTTTTTTTGTTTCATCGCCAATAGTGTAAAGCTTGGATGAACTTACATCAAGCTGTGAATATTTGGATGGGATCGCACCTACGATCATATTGATCACAACTATGATCACAATAAAGATCGCTGCCATTGCCATGCTGTAGGAACCGTTTTTGATATGTTTTTTACTGATGGTTCCTACCAGTTTTTTCGGATCTGGTTTATGTTTTTTCTTTTCAGATCCTTCCTGTGCAGCTTCATTTACTGCTGCCTCACCTTTATTTTTCTTGAATTTATCACTGAATTTCATTTCCATTCACCCCCTAGTTCCAGCGTCTCTTCTGAATGGACTGCATAGTAAGGAACAGGCAGATTGCAACAACAGAAATAAAATAAACAATTCCTGTCACGTCAAACACGCCGTTTGTAAAGTTGTCATAATGTCCGCTCAGATTGAATACATTCAGCACTTTCTGGATTCCTCCCTGGAAAATACTGGATTTCACAACGTATACGATAACAAGGGCAATTTCTCCTGCTACTCCGATCACTGCAGAGATCAGAATATTTTTTATCATGGTATAAATGATAATCGCAACAGCCACGATCAGAAGTCCGAATGCAACAGCTGTTGACATGGATGTCTGTGAAAAGAATGAAGAAATTCCGTTCATCATATAGAAAGCAAACAGAAATACAAAAGTAAGTACTGCTGCAATTACCTGGCTTTCTGTAAGTGCTGACATAAATACACCGATGGCCAGATTGGCGCATCCCAAGAGGAAAAATCCCAGGATTCCGGTGTATGCTGAAGCAAAGGAAACTGTTCCGAATTTACTCATGATCAGTGGATAAAAACACATGATCACAACCGGGATTGCAAATACTGCAACCAGTGCAAGGTATTTTCCCAATACGATATCCCACACAGATACCGGCGCCGTCAGAAGAAGCTGATCTGTTTTTTGCTTACGTTCTTCTGCAAGTACACGCATGGAAAGGATCGGCACACCGATCAGGAACACGAATGTCAGTGCGCTTAACGTATATTCAAATTTTGAATAGCCGCCTGAAAGCTGATATGCGGAAAAATAAATTCCCGTCAGCACCAGGACAAAAAATATAAAGAGATATCCAACCATGGAGGTCAGATAGCTTTTCAGTTCTCTTTTAAAAATCGCTGTCATGACTGATCCCCCTCTTTCTCGTCTGAAGCTTTCTCCGTTTCCTCAGATTTTATTTCTTCGTCTTTATGTTCGTCTTCTATCGGCTTCCATTGAGATTTCTTCTTGCTCGCTGAAGATTTCTTTTCACCTTCGGTGAGTTCAAGGAAGACATCCTCAAGAGATACTCTCTTAACCTGCATCTCGTAGATCGGACAGTCTGCTTTCGCCATGGCATAGAATACTTCTTCCCTGATATCCACATTTTCTTCAATGGAGACCTTTGTTTTCCACAGTTCCTCATCTGTGTCGCAGGACATTTCCACACCTGTAACACCTTCAATGGTTTCCAGATTTTTGCGGATCGTATCTTTTTCGCCTTTTACTTTCATAAGAAGGCTGTTTGAACCCGCTGCCAGACGTTCCAGATTGTCCGGTGTATCGCTGGCCACCAGTTTTCCATGGGAAATAATGAGGACGTAATCACATACGGCTCTGACTTCGGAAAGAATGTGGGAGCTTAAGATAACAGTATGTTTTTTCTTCAGACTCTTGATCAGGTCACGAATCTCAATGATCTGTTTCGGGTCAAGTCCAACTGTCGGCTCATCCAGGATAATAACTTCAGGATAGCCCAGGATCGCCTGTGCAAGACCTACTCGCTGACGATAACCTTTGGAAAGATTTTTGATCAGACGGTCTTTCATGTCTGTGATCTTTACCATATCCATGACTTCTTTAATCTGTTTTTCTTTCTGGTTTATTGGGATTTTTTTCAGATCAGCCGCAAATTTCATATATTCAAGAACTGTCATATCAAAATAGAGTGGCGGCATTTCCGGCAGATAGCCGATACATTTCTTAGCTGCTTCCGGTTCTTCCAGAATATCATGACCATCGATCATTACTTTTCCTTCTGTGGATGCAATGTATCCTGTGATCATGTTCATTGTTGTTGATTTTCCTGCTCCGTTGGGACCCAGAAATCCGTAAATTTTCCCCTTTTCGATTTGAAAGGAAAGATGGTCAACTGCAGTATGATCGCCATACTTTTTGACCAGATTACTTACTTCGATCACTTTACTCTCCTCCTTTAAGCATCTTTACAATAGAAAATGCCCCTGGATGAAACAGAGAATGGGGGAATCCAGGGGCATCTCTATCATTGTATAGTGTAAAAGTAATTTGTGATAAAAGTAGGATAACTTTGTGATAATTTTGTGAAACTGCTGGACAAAAAAATCTCCTGTCGTACAAATTTCATTGTTGTTCGACAGGAGATTTCAATTTAACCGAATGATTCCTTGCAGTTATTCGGTACAGAGCTGCATAGCAAATTCGACTTGTATATATTCATCTGAACTCAGCGATCATGCAAGTGGCTCTCTGAGCGGTGTACCGGCTTTTCTTGGATATTTGCCCGGTGTATTCTTTACTTTTTCGATAATTACCAGAGAGCGACTGATCTCGGAGCCCGGAAGGTCAAAGTACCGGATGTCGCGAATCTTTCCGCCGAGGATCTTTATTGCTTTCTCTGCTGCTTCTGCTTCTTCCTTTACGGAACCGGATTTATAGGACACAAAAACTCCTCCGACTTTTACATATGGGAGACAGTATTCAGATAGAGTTGCCAGGCCGGATACTGCTCTGGATACGCAGAGATCATATTTTTCTCTGTAGGATTTGTTTTTGGCATATTCTTCTGCTCTTCCGTGGATGGTGGAAATTCCGTTAAGTCCGAGAAGTTCGAAGGTTTCCTCCAGGAATTTTACCCGTTTGTTCAGGGAATCCAGAAGGCAGGCTTCCACCTCCGGAAAAGCGATCTTTAATGGAACACCCGGGAATCCTGCTCCTGTTCCAATGTCCATGACAGTTTTTACCTGGCTCATATCTACAGCCTTGACACAGCAGAGGCTGTCCAGGAAATGTTTCACGAGAACCTCATCAAATTCTGTGATTCCGGTTAAATTCATGACTTTATTTTTTTCTATAAGATATTCGTAAAACCGGATAAACTGGTGTTTCTGTGTGTCATTTAGAGTAATTCCAAGTTCTTCACAGCCTTTTTCCAGGATTTCTAAATTGTACATGTAGTTTCCTCTCTATTTCTTTATGTTTTTGTTGTTCAGATAAGATATATCTTTGTTCTTAATGCTTATGTCCTGATCTGCTTTCCAGATATACAAGAAGTACGGAGATATCAGCAGGGGATACACCTGAGATTCGGGATGCCTGTCCAATGGAGATCGGTCTGTAAGATTCCAGTTTCTGACGGGCTTCAATACGAAGACTTCCTACATCTTCATAATCAATATCTTCCGGAATTTTTTTCTGCTCCAGTTTTTTGAACTGTTCTACCTGCTTCATCTGACGGCGAATGTAACCGTCATACTTGATGTTAATTTCTACCTGCTCGCATACATCTTCCGGAAGTTCCGGCCTTTCTTTATCAATTGGCGCAAGTACATGATAATTAAGCTCAGGTCTGCGGATCAGTTCTGCAATCGTAGTTCCGGATTTCAGAAGTGTGCTTCCCTGAGATTCCAGAAGACTCTGTACTTCTGCAGAGCCGCCTACGGTTGTATGTTCTACCCTCTCGATCTCTTCCTGGATCATACGCTCTTTTTCCTGTAATTTATGATAGGTCTCATCGTCGATCAGGCCTACCTCCCAGCCTTTTTTGCGGAGACGGAGATCTGCATTATCCTGGCGAAGAAGCAGACGGTACTCTGCACGGCTTGTCATCATTCTGTATGGCTCGTGATTTTCCTTTGTTACAAGATCATCGATGAGAACACCGATATATGCTTCTGAACGATCCAGAATGAGCTGTTCTTTTCCTTTTACTTCCATTGCTGCATTAATTCCTGCGATAAGGCCCTGAGCGGCTGCTTCCTCGTATCCGGAGCTTCCGTTAAACTGTCCGCCGCTGAAAAGTCCTTTGATCTTTTTGAACTCCAGTGTTGGATAGAGCTGGCGTGGATTGATGCAGTCGTACTCGATAGCATAGGCATTTTTTACGATCCTGGCATGTTCCAGCCCTGGTACGGAATGGTACATTTCGTACTGAACATCTTCCGGAAGGGAACTTGACATTCCACCAATGTACATTTCATTTGTGTAAAGACCTTCCGGTTCGATGAATACCTGATGACGTTTTTTATCTGCAAAACGTACTACTTTATCCTCAATGGACGGACAGTATCTTGGGCCGGTTCCTTCAATCATACCGGAATACAGCGGGGATCTGTCCAGATTTGCACGGATGATTTCGTGTGTTTTTTCATTTGTATAGGTCAACCAGCAGGATTTCTGCTCGATCTGTACGGATTCCGGGTCTGTTGAGAAAGAGAACGGAACTACCTTTTTGTCTCCGAACTGTTCTTCCATCTTGGAATAATCAATGGTGTTTCCGGCGATTCGGGCCGGTGTTCCTGTTTTGAAACGGAACATTTCAATTCCCAGCTTTTTCAGGGAATCTGTAAGGTAGTTGGCTGCCTGAAGTCCGTTTGGGCCTGTATAGTTGCTTACGTCTCCGTAAATACAGCGGGCCTTCAGATAGGTTCCTGTGCAGAGGACTACCGCTTTTGCGTGATACGTAGCTCCTGAGAAGGTTTTTACACCCGTGATGTGTCCGTCTTCTGCCAGAAGTTCGGTTACTTCGCCCTGGCGAATGGTTAAATTCTCTGTGTTTTCCAGCATTTTTCTCATTTCTGTGCTGTAGGCCTGTTTGTCTGCCTGTGCACGGAGAGAATGAACTGCCGGTCCTTTAGACTGATTGAGCATTTTGGACTGAATAAATGTTTTGTCTATATTTTTGCCCATTTCACCGCCGAGAGCATCAAGCTCACGGACGAGGTGCCCTTTGGAGCTGCCTCCTACATTGGGGTTGCAGGGCATTAAAGCGATGCTGTCTACGCTGACTGTGAACATGACTGTCTGCAGGCCCAGACGGGCACTTGCCAATGCGGCTTCGCAGCCAGCATGGCCTGCGCCTACTACTATGATGTCGAAAAACTGTTCCAGATTTTTCATGCTTTTTCTCCTCGTATATATTCTTATTTTTTCGTTATTTCTTTATAAATTTGATTAGTTTGTTTTCCCCTGGCAGGATGCTTATTTTTTATATGGACACTATTTTCCCATACAAAATTTAGAGAATATCTCATTAACAAGATCTTCCCCCAGTGATTCTCCAAGGATCCTTCCCAAACTCTCATATGCATCTGTCAGATCTATGGAATAGAAATCTTCAGGCATTCCGCTTTCTATACTATTTTCTACCAGAGAAAGACTTTCCACAGTTTTTAAAAGTTCCTGTCTATGCCGTTCATTTGTGATATAAACTTCATCATTGAAGTTGATCTCTCCACTGAAGAACATTTCCCGGATTTTTTCTTCCAGATCTGTAATTCCTGTTTCTTCTTTTGCCGAAATCGGTATCACCGGCTGGTCTATTTTACTTTTTAAATCTTCTATATCTATAGCCGATTTAAGATCCGTCTTGCTGTAGAGGACAATTGTCTTTTTCTCTTGCAAAATTTTTATGATTTCTTCGTCATTTTCATCCAGCGGTACTGAGGAATCCACCACATAAAGTATCAGATCTGCGTCTGCTGCCATTTCTTTTGCTTTGGATACACCAATCTTCTCTACGATATCTTCTGTCTGACGAATACCGGCTGTGTCTGCGATCTTTAATGTGATTCCGTTCAGGTTTATATACTCTTCCAGTACGTCTCTGGTGGTTCCTGCAATATCTGTTACGATGGCTCTGTCTTCTCCCAGAAGCAGATTCAGCAATGATGATTTTCCTGCATTTGGCTTGCCAAGAATTACTGTCCGGATACCTTCCTGGATGATTTTTCCGTCTCCTGCTGTCTTTAGCAATTCCTGTATTTTTTCTTTTTCTTCTGCCACGATCTGCTCTAATTCTTCTGGATATCCTGTCAGATCATAGTGCTCCGGGTCATCTAATGCAGATTCAATGTACGCTATATGGTACAGTAATTTTTCTCTGATTTTCTGTACCGTTTTTCGCACTGACCCTTTTAATTGGCTGACTGAATTCTTTAATGAGTACTCGTTTTTGGACTGTATTACATCCATAACGGCTTCTGCCTGCGATAAATCAATCCTTCCATTAAGAAACGCTCGCTTGGTAAACTCTCCTGGTTCGGCAATTAGGGCACCATTTTTCAGTACTGTCTCCAATACTTTTTTCATTGCCAGAACGCCTCCATGACAGTCAATTTCTATTGTATCTTCACCTGTATATGTCCGTGGACCTCTCATGGCCATGACCAGTACTTCGTCTATCATTTCCTCGCCATCATATATATATCCGTAATGAATCGTATGGCTTGGGACATTCTCCAGAGATTTTTTTCCACCCTTGGAGTGGTACACTTTTGATGCAGTCTCAAAAGCTTCCGGCCCGCTGATCCTGACAATTCCGATTCCCGATGCACTCATAGCTGTGGAAATCGCAGCAATCGTTGTCTCTTCCATTATTCACTCTCCTTTCAAAAGTTCCTGCCAACAGGATTGCTCCATAATCCCGGCACAAAAAAAGTTATTCCGGAAAAGCTTTTTACACGCAAAAAACACGTATTATTCACGCTTTCACCTAGAATAACATCTTCTGTCAGTTTCTATATTTATAAATGTGATCTCTGCATTCCGGATGTCCGCTGCAGAAATACAGAAATATCGTTACTGTTCACTGATAATGTTTCCCTATCTTTCTTCGTAAGCAAAGGTCACAGAAAAACTGAGAACAATGTAAACAGTAACGAAATATTTTTTATTATTTCTCTTCAATGATTATAAAGAATTGCTGTGGAGATTGCAATGATAATTTTTAATTTCCCATTAAGCTTTCACCTGTTTTAAGAGATTTAATAGCTGTTATACCCTTTTGTAAATAATCGGAACATCATATCCGAAGGTTCTCTTTCCATTCACTTCCATACTTTCCGATACCTCCAGACACGCATCTGAGAATTTTTCCCACAGCCTGAATGTCACAACCGGAGTAAATTGGCTCACACTGCCACCTTCCCAAAAACCATCCTTTTCCTGATATAATGCCGGTGTAAACTTCACAGATTTTCTAAGTTCACTATAATCTACAGTCTTCATAGAATTATAAGAAAACGTATTTTTGTCTTCTCCTTCCGGAATTTCATAGGAAGACAGCATAATTTTATCGTTATTATCTGTAATAAGAAATAGATGTGGTGATACGTGACGTCTTCCGGCCGTCTCATAATAGCTTTCTTCTACAATAAATATTCCTGTAAAATCTTCAGGAATATTTTTTATTTTATCATTGCAGACTGTATTTACATGTTGTGCATACGGAAATATTTTCCCGGCTTCTTTCATTTCTGTAAATTGCTCTTTATTATCAAAATGCCCTGTCATAAGCTTTACAAATTTTTCAATTTTCATAATGATGACCTGCCTCTCTCGTGCCCGTCAGGCACACTAATCAAGCGGATATTCGCAATCCATATTAGCCACCTGGCTCTGCACCGATAAACCACTTCGCAGTTTATCAGTAAAAAAAGCCGTATCCACAGAGCTTTCGCTCCGGACTACGGCTTATATTTTTTACCACTGAATCAGTAATTATTCCTTTTCAGTTTTACCACTACATGTCTGTAAGGTTCTTCACCCTCACTGACTGTCTCTACATAGCGGTTGCCCTGCAGAGATGCGTGGATGATTCTTCTCTCGTACGGATTCATCGGTTCCAGAACTACCGGTTTTCTGGTTTTCTTCACCTTGAAAGCAATTCCTCTTGCAAGGTTTTCCAGAGTTTCTTTACGGCGTCTTCTGTAATCTTCTGTATCAAGTTTTACTCGGATATAAGTAGACTCTCCTTTGTTTACCACAAGGCTTGTCAGATACTGAAGAGAATCCAGTGTCTGTCCTCTTTTTCCAATGAGGATACCCATATCCTCACCCTCAAAATCTACATCAAGAGAACCATCTGCAGTGTTATATTTGGATGTAATCTCCACTTCTCCAAGATCCATGGAACCAAATACATCGCGAAGAAATACAACTGCTCTCTCCTCAACTTCTTTGATCTTCTGCGGATCAGTAAGAATCTCTACCGGTCTGCCCTGCTTCGGTGCTCTTTCACGTGTTTCTTTTGACTGACGCTCTTTCGGAGCTCTTGGCTGTTTCTCACGTGCAGGTTTGGCTTTGCCCTGGAAATCCCTTACCGGTTTTTCCTTTGGTGCTGCAGCCTTTGCAGGTGCTTCCGCAACTGTTTTCTCCACCTGTACAGTTTCTGTCTTCACCGGTTTCTTCTCTTTTACAGGAACAGCTTTCGGTACAGACTCTTTCTTTACATTCGGAGTAAACGTCTTGTCTAATTTCTTCTCATCTTTAATAGCGTCCAGTTTCACTGACTCTACCAGATCATCGATTTCCTGCATATCAGAAACTGGCTCGATTCTGCGAACTTTGATCACGGCAGGTTTGCTGCCGATTCCGAAGAATCCGGAGCTGCCTTCACTGATAACCTGAATATCAAGCTGGTCACTGGAAGTTCCAAGCTCAAGACACGCTTTTGTGATAGCTTCATTCTTTGTTTTTGCTGAAAACTGAATGTAATCCTCCATTACGAACCCCTCCGTTCCTGATTATTTCTTCTTATTTCTCTCGTCAAAGTCTCTTACGAGATTAGCTTTGGCTGTGATGCTTCCTGCTTTTGCATTTCTTGACTTCGCATAAGCTTCATCAACCTTGCGTGCTCTGTCTGAAGCACCATTGTTTCCGCTGTTACCCTTATCAATTACAGGTTTATTGATATTCTTGGCGGACTGATGAGCCTGATTGGTGATCTTCTGAGGCGGAAGTCCTTCCTTCGCACGCTTCGCTTCGATCTTCTTCATATTCTCATTAACCAGATCATCAATGTTCATCTTATCAAGATGACGGTTGATGGCAAACTGCTGGGCACTTCGCACGACAGCACTGGCGATCCAGTAGATACCAAGACCAACCGGGAATGTGAAACAGAAGAATGCAGACATCAGAGGCATGACCATGTTCATGGTTTTCATGGAGTTTGCCATTGCGCTGGCCTGATCATTTCCGTCTGCCGGCTGTGTTGCAGCCTGTGGCATAAGCTTCAGGTTCAGCATCTGAGTTGCCCATGCAAGAACCGGGATCAGAAGTGCTACGATCGCAAGTAACAGAGAACCATGATTTTTGAAGAACTCCATGATATAGTACAGCGGCTGATCTGCGATATTCAGGCCACAGAAGCCCTGCATCTTGGAAATATTTCCGGATGCTTTTGTGATCGCATCAGAAAATCCTGAAAACTGATCCATCTGTGCCAGCTCTTTCCACTGGGAAGGAGAAAGTGCATACAGAAAATCAACAATAGAGTTACTTGTAGCATTTCCGGCACTGTCCATAACGAGACGTACTCGTGTCATGGAATGGTCTGTGATAAACTGCTGCAGGATATCTGTGTATCCGTTTACAGCTAACAGGTTGTCAACTACACCAGTAAAAATGTTCTTTACACTTCCAACGTAAGCAGGAATCCGGTAGATAACCTGATACAGAGCAAACAGAATAGGCATCTGAATGGCTAACTGTACACAGCTACCGGTTGGAGAAACACCATATTTCTGATAAACAGCCTGGGTTTCTTCGTTCATTTTCATCATGGAGTCCTGATCCTTTTTACCCTGATATTTCTTCTGGATCTTCTGGATCTCGGGCTGCATGATCGCACTTAACTTGGAGAATTTCTGCTGCTTGATCTGCAGCGGTGTCATAAAGGCAAAGATAAGAATACTGAAGATAATGATACAAAGACCAATGTTCTGGATTCCGAACAGGCCGTCAAGCATCTTATATATGCCATCCATGATCCATCCCATCACAGACGCGATCTGTCCGATAATAGGAGTTCCGGTTTTTGTTGCTAAAAACAGTTCCAAATTCATTTCCTCCTAGACTTCTTATTCAATTGTAAAAGTCCAATGGTAACTATTCAGCCCTGGGAAAAAGAGGCCGAACAGTTACAAAATAATTCATGGCACAGGATCATAGCCTCCATGTGAAAAAGGATTGCATCGCAATATCCTCCATACCGCAAGAAGACTGCCCCTGAATGCGCCATATTTTTCGATTGCTTCCAAACCATATTGAGAACATGTGGGAATATAAGGAC
>OLPG01001810.1_pt1 | contig 16716 bp, 10 predicted proteins | sample 1672311 | NCBI WGS metagenome assembly OLPG01 (sample SAMEA3136670, study PRJEB25190) | human gut metagenome | biome: human gut; feature: human-associated habitat; material: faeces | place: Austria | collected 2013
CGGGGACCTTTCTGTGTCAATATAGCTTCTGAGCTGGTTTGGCGTCGACAACGTCCAGCAAAGTTAACAAGCCAGTGTCGAATTTCCGGCGTTCTTTAGCTGAAAGAAAAAGTTGGTGTGCGGAGCTTTGCTCCGCATTTGGGATGGGAGCCCCTCGGGAGCGGGCGGGCGTATACAAGGTTTATCGCGAGTTCCGCACGAGCCGGAGAGCACTTAATGTGCTCTCCGTGCGAGCAGGACTGTAGAGCAGGAAACCTTGTATACGCCCGCCCGCTCCCGAGGGACATCTCTCATGCAAAAACTGTCGTGGGGTAAAGTCCGAGGTCAGTGGCGTTTTATACCGAGAAATCCAAAAAAGTTGAAAATTCATTACAAATTTGCGTTGACTTTAGGTAACTAAAGTTTCATACTCCTTTTCAACCACTGGGGGATGTGAACACGCACGGATCGTTCGCATCATGATTGAAGAGGATTTCTTAGACATGTTCACGCATCAGCTAAACATTATCAGCGTAGTAATTATCTGATGCGGGTTAGCACATACAGCTAGCCCGTACGATAACGGGCGGCTGATGAAGATGAGGGCCGTCGAGCGCAACCGACGGCCCTCATTTTTTATGTCTAGGAAGTTCTTTTTAGAGGAGGAAATGTAATGAACGGAGTTTTGCTCATGGTTGTGGCCGCGGCGGTGCTCGCCTGCGGCTATCTGGGCTACGGCCGCTGGCTGGCCAACAAGTGGGGCGTTGACAAAGAGGCCCTCACGCCGGCCAAGCGCATGAAGGACGGCAACAGCTTCTCGCCCGTCTCCGCCTTCACCGCGTTCTCGCACCAGTTCAGCTCGATCTGCGGTGCTGGTCCTGTTACGGGTACGATCGTCGCCATGGCCTTTGGCTGGCTGCCCGTCGTGCTCTGGGTCCTCGTCGGCGGCATCTTCTTTGGTGCAGTCCACGACTTTGGTGCTCTGTACGCTTCGATGAAGAACAACGGCAAGTCGCTCGCTCAGCTCATCGAGAAGTACATCGGCAAGACCGGCCGTCGCCTGTTCCTGCTGTTCTGCTGGCTGTTCTGCATCATCGTCATCGCCGCCTTCACCGACATGGTCTGCAAGACGTTCATGTTCACCCCGGCCGTTGACGCTTCTGGTGCTGCTACCGGTGCCATCGACTTCACCAAGTCCTATGCCGCCGGCTGCGCTGGTACCATCTCCATCCTGTTCACCTTCGTCGCTATCGCCTTTGGTTGGGCCCAGAAGAAGTTCAACCTCACCGGCGCTGCCGAGTTCGTCACCGGCGTGGTCCTCATGGTTCTCATGTTCGCCGTCGGTATGCAGTTCCCGGTCTACCTGGATAAGTTCCAGTGGTTCGCCGTCGTCATGGTCTACCTGGTCTTCGCTGGCGCTATGCCCATCCAGATGCTCAAGACCCCGCGTGACTACCTCACTTCCATCATGATGATCGTCATGATCGTCTGCGCTGTCCTCGGCATCGTCGTCCTGGGTGTCAACGGCCAGGCCACTATCACCGCTCCGGTCTTCACCGGCTTCTCCACTGCCTCCGGCATGATGTTCCCGGTCCTGTTCGTCTCCGTCGCATGCGGTGCTCTCTCCGGTTTCCACAGCCTCGTTTCTTCCGGCACCTCTTCTAAGCAGGTCGAGAAGGAGCAGGACGCCGTCAAGGTCGGTTACGGCGCCATGATCGTCGAGTCCTTCGTCGGCATCCTTGCCATCATCGTCGCCGGCATCATGTTCTCCGACATGAACACCGCCGGTACCGGCGCCCTCAACGCCGGTGTCGCTTCCACCCCGTTCCAGATCTTCGCCGCTGGCATCTCCCGCGGTATGCAGGCCTTCGGTGTTGACGGCACGCTCGCTACCGTCTTTATGACCATGAACGTCTCCGCTCTGGCCCTGACCTCGCTCGACGCCGTCGCCCGCATCGCCCGCACTTCGTTCTCCGAGTTCTTTGCCCAGACCAACGATGCCCTGGCCATCGAGTCCAAGGCCGGCTACATGAAGGTCCTCGGCAACCCCTGGTTCGCCACGGTCGTTACCCTGCTTCCCGGTCTCGCCCTCGCTTTTGGTGGCTATGCCAACATCTGGCCGCTCTTTGGTGCTTCCAACCAGCTGCTCGGCGGCATGACCATGATCACCCTCGCCGTGTTCTGCAAGTGCACCGGCCGCAAGGGCTGGATGCTCTACGTGCCCGTCGTCTTCCTGCTCTGCTGCACCTTCACCTCGCTGGTCCAGAGCGCCATGGGCTGCATGGCCGCTGTCCAGGCTTACGGCTTCTTCGGCACCATCCCGGCTACCGCCACCACGGCCGCCGTCTCCGTCGCCGCCACCAAGGGCCTGCAGCTTGTCTTCGCCGTCCTGCTGATGGTCCTGGGCCTCATCGTCGCCGTCAACTGCCTCAAGGAGCTCTTCGGCAAGGAGGCCGGTTCCATGCCCGACGAGGAGCCCGAGTGGTCCGAGATGGGCAAGGCCGAGTACGGCCGCGCTGCTGCTGCCGAGGCTCCTGTCGACGCCGAGGCCGCCAAGGCTTAGTCGACCTGACGCGTTGAACGTCACATCTATATGACTCGGAAAGACCGGATCCGCGACTTCGCGGGCTCGGTCCTTTTTTCATGCAAAAGCGGGTGACGCTTGAGTGTTCTCGCAGATGTTTTGCGTGGATAAGGGCGCGCGTTGTACCATATAGACGTATATGTGTACATATGAAAGGGACCCCGTGGCCAAGACGGTATATTCCGATAACCAAAATAATGTCGATGCCCTGGCTGAACGTCTGAGCAGCCAGACGTCGCTTTCTGCCGAGCGTGCCAAGCTGGTTGCCTACGACCTGCTCTGCCGCAAGGCGCTCAAGATTAAGTCGAGTGCGCTGGCGCAGATTTTCCGCTCCGTCGATAAGGAATGCGACACCAAGGCGATGCGCGATGAGCTTATCGCGGCAAATATCGTGACAAAGATCGAGGGTAGCGGCATTAACGGGCGCCCTGCGTTCTATACCATCAATGCCGAGATCCGCGATGCCCAGGAGCAACCTGCCGAGTCCGTCGAAGGCTTTGTCTTCGAGGATTCCGCTGACGTGTCTGCTGTGGAAGAAGTTGCTTCGCGTGAGCATGTCGACACCGATGAGTTGCTCGATGAGAACGTCGTGCGCGCCTTTACGGCCAAGGCAGGACGCGGCGGTTTTGGCGGGGGCGGCAAGCGCGATGCTCAGCGCCGTGCCCAGCAGGAGCGCTTCCGTCGCGCCGTTGCTCAAAAAGGTGAGACGGATGCCGAGGCCGTCGAGGAAAAGTCCGTCGGGATGCAGGAGCCGACTCGCACTCAAGAGCATGCTGAGATCCAGGAGCCCAAGCGTCGCCGCGGTGCCCACTTTAAGGCCGAGCAGCGAGGTATTGCATGCGAGGTCCAGGATTCCGTCGAGGCTGCTGACGCGTCCGATGAACCGGTCAAGAAGGCTCCGGGTTCATGCCGTCCCGGACGTGGTTTTGCGGGGCGCGCGTATCCCGTAAGGCATCAGGAGAAGAGCGAGCCGGCTTCGACCACTCAGGGCGAGAAGGCCGTTGAGGCGGCGGCTCGCGAACAGAAGCCTGCTGAGCCGCAGCTTGAGGTTGATGCCGAGGCCAAGGGCCAGCAGCCTACTGATGAGCAGGCGGAGCAGGGCGCGTCGAGCAAGCCTCGCCGCCGTCGCCATCGTGGGGGCCGCAGTTCCCATGCCGAGACTGCAGCCGAGAAGACCATGCCACAGGACGAGGATGCGAAGGTCGAGGTTTCTTCGGGGCAGCCTAAGCGCCAGCCGGCGAAGGAGAGCAAGTCCGATCGTCCGCAGAAGCAGGCGCCTATGCCGAAGCGCGAGCGCAATTCCCAAGGCGATTCTAAGCGCAAGTCTCAGAAGAAGCCGGAGTCTACCGCAGTAGATACTGCTGCCCAGCAGCCCAAGTCGGCAGTCCACGGCGAGGTCTCGGCGTTTGCCCTTGCCCGCGTTTTAGGCAGGCAGCTGCTCAAAGTTGTCCCTACGCCTACGGCGCTCTCTAAGATCAAGGAGCAGCAGACACAGATCGTAAAGGTCGAGGGCAAGGACGGCAAAAAGGCTCCGCAACGCACTCAGCACAACGAGATGTCCAACCGCAAGATTGCCGAGGAAATCGCAATCATCCAGGCTTGGATCGAGCAGAACCGAGGTGCCGATACGCCGGTTGCCTCGCGCCGCCAGCGTGCCTACCAGATCTTTAACGACGAGAAGGCTTTTGACGGCAAGCACGGTGAGCGCCTGATCAGGCGTATGACCGAAAAGGGTATCAGCATGCAGGCGATCAAGGTCGCTCCCAATCGCCCCGTGCACTTTACGGGTTTCTTTACGCTGGGCGCCGACAAGCCGTTCATTATGGTCGAGAACCTGGATACCTATGACGAGATCGTCAAGCTCCTGCGCGGACGCAAACATGCCAAGCTCTTTGGTACCAAGGTGGGCGGCGTGATTTTTGGCGGCGGCTGCAAGGCGAGCGTCTCGCACGCACTGGATGATTATCTGGCCGAGATTGGCTATCGCTTTAACTACGTCTACTACGTGGGCGATATCGATCGCGAGGGCGCGCGCATCGTCGAGCAGGCTCGCAATGCCAATGTGGTTGAGATTCGCCTGCATGCCGGCATGTACCGCGCCATGCTCGCCGAGCATAAGCGTCGCGTGAAGGCCGGCGGAGAGTGCGAGCCCGCGGCTGCCAACCAGGGTGTGCCGCAGAACCTGGCAGCGACGATCAAGGATCTGCCCATGGTCACGCGCGTGCAGTTCCGCAACGTGCTGCGTGAAGGCGGGCGCATTCCGCAGGAGATTCTGATGACCGCAGACTATCGGGATGGCGACTCGGGAAGCTTCGACCGCATGCTGAACAATTAGATTCCGCTCTCCCGGGGCCTGTGGTTACTTGGTTGTTGCATGCGGCTCGCTTTTCGGAACAGGGCTGATAATTCTAGATGCAAGGCGCTCTTGGTCGTTATGGGCCTGGGGCGTCTGTCTTATATAGGTAGATTCCTTGCGGGTTCGAATCCCTCCGCTTGCTCACAAGAAAAGCCTCCCGATCGGCTATGCGTTCGAGAGGCTTGTTTCTTTGGCTGGGACGGAGGGATTCGAACCCCCAACAGCCGGCACCAAAAACCGGAGTTCTACCGTTGAACTACGTCCCAATGTGTGGTGTTGCCCAAAAGCAACTCGTTTAGTTTACCTAATCTGCGAGGGCATCGCAAACGCCATCGAGCAGGCGTACGGCGAGTGTCTGCGCGTCGCTGGCCGTGAAGGTGCCGTTGTAGCGCGTCATGCCCGTTAGCTCAATGCGAATGCGTGCCGGCTTCTGCTGCGCGGCGACATTGGCAGTGCGGATGCGCTGGGCCAGGTTGTGGCACTCGGCGAGGGCAATCGTGGCGCGCGGTGCGGCGTCGGCGGGCAGCTCGTCGCTTGCAATCTCGAGCACCAGGTCAACGTCGGTTGGGACCTCGGAGTCGCAGAGCATCATGCCGCTGTTGTCGGTCGTCGCCGTGGCGATATTCCACATGCGCGACGCAACACTGCGTGCGATGGGGTCCTCGCCGATAACGGCAATCTGGAAGCGCTCGAGCACGTTGGCGGCGCGAGCAAAACCGATGCGGGACTCGGCTTCGGTGACCGAGGGCTTGCCCTCCCACACATGGTGCAGGCGGTTGATGTAGGCGTAGGTGTCCTGGAAGGCCATGCCGTCGGCAAACAGGCCGACATTTTCCTGGAACTGCTGCAGGGCGGCCTCGGTATGCGGACCAAAGTAGCCGTCGTCTTCACCACAGGCAAAGCCCAAAACGTTGAGAGCGCGCTGCAGGGCCTGCACATCGGCGCCATGGAAATTGGGCATGCGCAGATAGAGGGTGCGGTCGCCCAGCTTATACGAAGCGTCTACAAGGGCGCTCCAGCAGGGGATATCGACGGCATGACCGGCAGCAAGGCCGCTGTCGAGCCTGAAGGTGCTGACGGCCTGCTCAGTGGTGGCTCCAAAGTACTTGTCGGTGACTTCGGCGGCATCAATCGTGTAGCCGAGCTGCAGGAGACGAGACTGCACGTCCTCGACGGCTGCTCCTTGCATGCCCGTTGTAATAGGTTCCATGAACGAACCCCTTTCGGCGTACCATTCGTACTATTTGAGCGTCTGTCGGATAGACAACGCAAAGGGATGCATAAACATGCACTCAACAGTGTAGCAAGTTGTGCCTAAATACGCTGCTGACAGGTTTTATAACCCCCGTTAGTTAAGGCGCTCCACAAAGAAATCTGCCATGGAGAGGAACAGCTCACGTGCGTGCGGATCAAGCTCAACGTTCTCGATGGCCGCTTTGGCCTTAGCGGTCAGGTCGAGCGCGTAAGTGTGGGCGTAATCGATAGAGCCGGTCTCCCGGAAGATCTCCACGGCGCGTGCGAGCTGCGCGGGATCATCGGTGCCCGAGGAAAGAATCGCCTCGATCTCGTCGTGGTGGCGCTCATCAGAGAGGGCGTGTACGGCGACAAGCGTGCGCTTGCCCTCGGTGATGTCGGTGCGGAAGTCCTTGTTGGCGGCTTCCTTAGTGCCGACAAGGTTGAGCAGGTCGTCCTGAATCTGAAAGGCGAGGCCCGTGTGCAGGCCAAAGGCGCGCAGCGCTTCGATTTGCTCATCGCTGCCGCCGCCGATAATGGCCCCGGCGGCAAGCGGCGTGGCTCCGCTGTAAAACGCGGTCTTGTGCGTCGCCATGTCCAGGTAGTCATCAACCGAGATATCAAAGCGCCCGTCACGGACCCAACCCAGGTCGAGCGCTTGACCCTCGATGGTGCGGACGATCATCTCGGTAAGCTCGTGGAGCACACGCAGCTTCACGTCGGACTCCAGCGTGGGGTCGTCGAGAACCGTCTTGGTGACCATGGTGAGCGCCAGGTCGCCACAATTGATGGCAAGGCCCGTGCCCTCGGTAAGGTGCATGCAGGGCTTACCTCGACGAAGCTGTCCGTTGTCGGCGATGTCGTCATGGATAAGCGCTCCCGACTGAAAGTGCTCGATAGCTGCCGCCGCGCTGCGGGCGCTCTCAAAGCTGCCACCTACCGCGGTGGCGGCGAGCATGCAGATGAGCGGGCGGTGGCGCTTGCCGGCATTGGCCGTAAATGTCGAGAGCGGGGTATACAGGTAGCGCTCGATATCGGCAGAGGTCGCCTGTCCGTCAAAGAACGTGGCCAGATAGTCGTTGATCTGGTCAAAGTGCTGGGCTAAAAAGCTGGTAAACGGACTGGACACGGGTTCTCGCATTCTTTCTTAGGTTGCATCGTTGCGGTGTGCAGATACCATATTGCCACATTGGAGTTGCCGGCGCGTCTGTTTTGGCGATTTGGGGAAACGGGACGCGTGCGCGTGCCGGCTGCTTATATAAGCCTAAAGTGCTCGAGCGCCTTGACGACGCCATTTTTGTCGACCGAGTCGGTGATGTAGTCGGCGCGCTTTTTGAGATAGTCCGGCGCATTGCCCATGGCGATACCGACATCGACGGCGTTCATCAGCGAGACGTCATTGCTGGCGTCGCCGATGCCGTATACGGTTCCGTGGTGGGGATCGAGGGCGTCGAGTACAGACTGGATGCCCCCGCGCTTCGTGCATTCGCGGGGCGAGATTTCGGTTACCTCGAGTTCGAGCTCGTTAAAGCACAGCAGCGGCTCAAGTGCCTTATCTTGAGCGATGTGGTTGGCGAGCGATGTAGACATCAAGATCTTGTAGACACTGTAATGTTGCAGCTGCGTGACTGCGTCGCCCAGGGTGCGCGCGTATCCGGGAGCATCGGGGGCATCGGCACTCATGCGCACGACGCCGTTGAGGCCCTCAAAGCGGATGACCTCGCCCGATTGCTCAAGGTAGGGGGCAAGACGCTGCAGCATACCGGGCGTCATCGACAGATCGCGAATTGCGTGTCCGTTGATCTCGGCGTAACCGCCCGCAAGACAGACGATGCCGGTCCAGGGCAGCTCAAGAAGTTTGGGGTGGATGCAGCTGAGGGTACGTCCCGTGCAGATAAAGGCCATGTTGCCGTTGGCGACAAACTCGCGGATTGCCTGCGAAACCGCCTCGTTGGGATAGGGGGAGAGGTCCCGCTCGTCTTCGGGAAGGTCTTGGGCGAGCCTGGGGTCTTGCCAGGCGAGCGTTCCGTCGATATCGAAGAAGCAGATATCGCCGCGCTTATGGGCTGCGCTGGCGGCAGGGGAGGCCGAGGTGGTGGGCACAAATCCCGGCTCGAGGCCCATAATCTGGTCAAAATGCTCTTTAACGCGGGGAACGGAGATGCCGATGACCACCTGGGCGGTCTTGCCCGTAATGATGAGGCCCTTGGCGCCCGCCGCGACAAACGACGCGTTATCTGCAACGATGGAAGGGTCTGCGACCTCGACGCGCAGGCGCGTGGCGCAGTTGGTTGCGCCCGCAATATTGCCAACGCCACCTAAAAGCTGAATTACCCGCTCAGCGAGGACGTGATCTTGATCGGATTGACTATTGACCTCGTCATTGGGAGATTGCTCTTTGGCAAAGCCGCTTTCCGTTAAACGATCGATTGCCGCGCGATTGGCGACATGATCCTCGCGGCCCGGCGTCTTAAGGTCATAGATCAAGATGAGTGCTCGAAAACTCACAAAAAAGATGAGGCTAAAGGCAAGGCCGATACCGAGCGCCAAAAGATAGGCACCGGCATGCATGCGCATGAGCGGAATAAAGTTGAAGGCTGCCATCTCCATGAGGCCGCCCGAGAAGATGCCGACGATGCCAAAGAGATTCATGGTTGTGGCAAGGCAGGACGATAGGACGGCGTAGAGCAAAAAGAGCCCGGGGTGGGTGAACATAAAGAGAAACTCGAGTGGCTCGGTAACGCCGCAAACCACCGAGGCGATGATGGCGGGAACAAGGATGACCCTGAGGCCGGCGCGGCGCTCAGGTTTTGCGGTGGAGTAGAACGCGGCTGCGATGGCAGGAAGGCCAAAGAGCTTGACCCAGCCAGTGGCGGTAAAACCGGCCCACGGCGCAAGCTCATTAAGGGGGCGCGTGCTATGGGAGAGGATGGGGAGCAAACTGCTCCACGTGGCGTAGATGCCGTCGTTAATGACCAGGTTGTCGTAGTAGATCGGCATGTAGAGCAGGTGGTGCAGGCCAAAGGGCTCGAGTGCTCGTTCTAAAAAGACAAAGATGCCCACGCCAAAGGGACCAACGCCTGCAAGCGCGTGACGCAGCGTATCAGTTACATCGTATACGGAGGGCACGATGGCGGCCGAGATAGCGGCAAGGGCAAACACGGCAAAAAAGCTGATGAGGTAGACCAGCGAGGAGCCCGAGAAGGTGCCGAGCCAATCGGGAACCTTGGCATCGTAGAAGCGGTCATGGATGGCGACGACGGTTGCCGATACCGCCAGCGGGCCGATAATGCCGGTGTCGAGCGTCTTGATGCCGTCGATGATGGTGATGCCGCTAGCGGAGGTCAAAGACGACGGGTACTTAAGTCCAAGATTGTCTCCGCTCAGTTTAATGATCTCGCTCAAAAAGAAGCAATAGGCAAAATAGGCGACGAGAGCCTCGAGGCAGCAACGAGCCGGTTGTTTTTGGGCAAGGCCGATGGGCAGCGCTACGGCAAAAAGGAGCGGGAGGCGTTTAAAGACCGTCCACGAGCCGCGCTGGATGATGGTCCAAAAAGCGTACCAAGGGGTTCCGTATACGGCGAGATCGCCGACGATGTCCGCAGTCGTTGCGAGAGCGGAGACGCCGACCATGAGGCCTGATATAGAAAACAGCATGGCGGGCGCGAACATTGCCCCGCCAAAGCGTTGGATTTTTTGCAGCATGTTCTGCCTTCCGAATATCGAGGCGCGTTGCGCGTGGGGAAACGTTTAAACAATGGATTCATTGTAGAGGACCAGACGATTGTCGTACCGGCAGTTTTGAGCGAAACCGATTTGGGCATGACAAAAACCGTCAACGGTTAAATCCTGTCGCTTTACCGATATTCGGTTTAAACAACTTTAAGAAATGCTATCGTGCCTAGCCGGAAATGAACAATGTAGAGGTGAAACAATGCCAAAAGCGATATACGAAGGAATCTACCGAGAAATACGCTCGCGCATCATTAATGGGACCTATGCGTTTCAGGAGATGCTGCCAACCGAAGCCGAGCTGACCGCGGAGTTCGGATGCACTCGCAATACCGTCCGTCGCGCCTTGGGTATGCTGTCCGACGGGATGTTTGTGCAGCCCATACACGGCAAGGGCGTGCGCGTTATTTGGCTTAAGGGCGAAACCGACATGTTGGGCGCACTCGAAGAGGTTGAGTCGTTTGGCGAGTTTGCAAAGCGCAACAATGCCGTTGCATCGACGGACGTTAAGTCTTTTGAACATCTGGTCTGCACCGAGCAACTCTCTCGTCACCTGGGCTTTAAGGTGGGCGAGGAGTTGATTCGCGTGGTGCGCGTCCGTAGCCTTAACGGTAGCGCCCGCCAGGTGGACCACGGCTATTTTCTGGAGTCGATCGCCAAAGGCCTGACGCCCGAGATCGCCGCAAAGTCAATTTACGACTATCTGGAGCACAAACGCGGCGTCAAAGTGATGGCGAGTCGCCGTACGGTGAGCGTCGAGCTCGCCAACGATGAGGACTGCAGCTATCTTGACCTTGGCAAATACAACTGCGTTGCCGTCATGGAGAGCCAGTCGTACACCTCGGACGGCATCTTGTTCGAGGTCACGCATGCCCGCACGCATCCCGAGATCTTCCACTACCGCGTCAACTCCAAGCGATAGCCGGCTAGCTCGCAGCCTGACGAGACTCATGCCCTCAAAGAGAAAACGCCCGGTCAAACCGACGATGCATCGGCTTGACCGGGCGTTTTCTCTGCATTCGATAACAAATAATTGTTTATACAAAACTTGTCAAGTATCAAGTTGAAATTACCGTTCACCGATGTTTTTCTACCGCTCTAGTAATACTTGTTCAAACAACTAGCCAAATAGCGTATTGTACAAATCAGCAAAAGGGGCAAAGTCCCCGAGCCAATCTCCGAAGGCGGCGGCAAAGGGTGCCGCCACGGTGTGAAAGGGTGGATTGTAATGAAGAACGAAATGAGCAGAAGGCAGTTCCTGGGCTTTGCTGGTTCCGCGGCTGCGGTGCTTGGTCTGGGTCTCGTGGGCTGCGGTGGTTCTGCCGGCTCCGGCTCCTCTGCTTCTGGTGACGCTGCCGAGGTCTACTTCCTCCAATTCAAGCCCGAGGTCGACAAGGAGTGGAAGGAGATCGCCAAGGCCTATAAGAAGGAGAAGGGCGTCGAGGTCAAAATCGTGACCGCCGCCTCCAACACCTACGAGGAGAAGCTCAAGTCCGAGATGTCCAAGAGCTCCGCTCCGACCCTGTTCCAGGTCAACGGCCCCACCGGTCTTAAGAACTGGAAGGACTACTGCGCCGACCTGTCCGATACCAAGCTCCGCGGTGAGCTCATTGACGACTCCCTGGCTCTGCAGTCCGATGGCAAGGATCTGGGTATCGACTGGGTCCAGGAGAGCTACGGCATCATCTACAACAAGCAGCTGCTCGAGAAGGCTGGCTACAAGGCCGAGGACATCAACTCCTTCGACAAGCTGAAGGCTTGCGCTGACGACATTCAGGCCCGCAAGGACGAGCTTGGCATTGAGGGCGCCTTCACTTCTGCCGGCATGGATGACTCCTCCAGCTGGCGCTACACCACCCACCTCGCCAACCTCCCGCTCTACTACGAGTTCGAGAAGGAGCACAACCAGGAGGACGACGAGATCAAGGGCGAGTATCTCGACAACTTCAAGCAGATTTTCGACCTGTACATCACCGACTCCACCTGCGATCCTTCGCAGCTTGCCTCCAAGACCGGCGACGACGCCACCAACGAGTTCGCAACCGGCAAGGCCGTCTTCTATCAGAACGGCTCTTGGGCATACGCTGACCTCACCAAGGCCGGTATGACCGACGACCAGCTCGGCATGCTGCCGATCTACATCGGCGTTGACGGCGAGGAGAACCAGGGCCTGTGCTCCGGCGGAGAGAACTACTGGTGCGTGAGCTCCCAGGCTTCCGAGGATGCTCAGAAGGCCACCGAGGACTTCATGTACTGGTGCGTCACCGCTGACACCCCGACCAGCATCATCGCCGACAAGATGGGCCTGACCGCTCCGTTCAAGAGCGCCAAGGAGACCACCAACGTCTTCTCGCAGCAGGCCGTTGCCATGGCTAAGGACGGCAAGAAGACCGTCGCTTGGGACTTCGTCTACATCCCCTCTGAGGAGTGGAAGAAGAACCTCAAGCAGGCTCTGATTGCCTATGCTGCCGACAACACCAAGTGGGACGGCGTCAAGAACGCCTTCGTTGATGGCTGGAAGACCGAGAAGGCTGCTTCCGAGTAAGTAGTTGCTGCCCAAGCTATCTGATTAGCGACAGGGGGCGGGCAGACGTAGGTTTGCCCGCCCCCTGCATATTGAAAGGACCCTATTATGGGCAAAGCACTCAAGCGCTGGTGGCCGCTCTTTATGCTGCCCACGTGCCTGGCGTTTATGATCGGGTTCGTGATCCCCTTTATCCAGGGCTTCTATCTCTCGTTCTGCCAGTTTATTACCATCAACAATGCGCACTTTGTCGGTATCGAGAACTACGTGCGCGCACTGTCCGATCCGCAGTTCTCCACGTCGTTCTTCTTTACGGTGGCGTTTGCCTTCCTGTCGACGGTGCTCATCAACGTGATCGCCCTCGCCATTGCGCAGGCGCTCACCCGCAAAGCGCTCAAGGGCACCAACATCTTCCGTACGATCTTCTTTATGCCTAACCTGATCGGTGGCATCGTGCTGGGCTACATTTGGCAGATTCTGATCAACTGCCTGCTTTCCAACGTGGGCGCCCAGCTCATCGCACTTAACTCTGCTGCTGGCTTCTGGGGCCTTATCATCCTGACCCTGTGGCAGCAGGTCGGCTACATGATGATCATCTACATCGCTGGTCTGCAGTCCATTCCGTCCGACTACATCGAGGCCGCCAAGGTCGACGGTGCCACGGCATGGCAGACGTTTTGGAAGGTTAAGATTCCTAACCTGATGCCGACCATCACCATCTGCCTGTTCCTGTCCATCACCAACGGCTTTAAGCTGTTCGACCAGAACCTCGCCCTTACCGGCGGCGCCCCCGCGCACTCCACCGAGATGCTCGCCCTGAACATCTACAACACGTTCTATTCGCGTGCCGGTATCGCATGGCAGGGCATCGGTCAGGCCAAGGCGGTTATCTTCTGCATCCTGGTCGTAGCCATCTCCATGATTCAGCTTAAGGCCACGAGGTCCAAGGAGGTGCAGCAGTAATGAAACGCGATAAGGTTATCAACCGCGCGCTCTCGATTTTCTTTACGATTCTGTCGCTCGCGTGGATCTACCCCGTGTTCATGATTGCGCTCAATTCCTTTAAAAAGGCAACTGCAATCAGCACCACCACGGCATTCGATCTGCTCACGCCCGAGACGTTCAACGGCCTCGCAAACTACATGCATGCCCTTAACGAGCAGGGCTTTGCCTCGGCATTTATGTACTCGCTCATCATCACGGTCACGTCGGTCGTGCTGATTCTGGTGTGCTGCTCCATGTGTGCTTGGTACGTAGTGCGCGTCAACAGCAAGATCTCGAACTTCTTCTATTACCTGTTCGTCTTCTCGATGGTCGTGCCCTTCCAGATGCTCATGTTCACGCTGTCCAATTTGGCGGACCGCATCGGCTTCAACACGCCGTTCAACATCTGCTTTATCTACCTCGGCTTTGGCGCGGGCCTGGCGGTCTTTATGTTTGCCGGCTTTGTAAAGAACATTCCGCTCGAGATCGAAGAGGCGGCCATGATCGACGGCTGCAACCCGGTCCAGGTGTTCTTTAAGATCGTCCTTCCCATCATGAAGCCCACCTATCTTTCGGTCGGCATCCTCGAGACCATGTGGGTCTGGAACGACTATCTGCTGCCCTACCTTACGCTCGACTCCACCAAGTACAAGACCATTCCTATCTTGATCCAGTACTTCCGCGGCGGCTACGGCCACGTCGAGCTCGGCCCCATGATGGCCTGCATCATGATGGTCGTTATCCCCATCGTCATCATGTACATCCTCTGTCAGAAGTACATCATCGACGGCGTGGTGGCAGGTGCCGTCAAGGGCTGATGCCGTAACTGTTTTGCAAGTTTCTGCGGCGCCCCTCAGCGTGGCGTCGCATATCGAAAGGTAGAGACATGGCCGAGATCGTTCTCAAACATGTTCAGAAGGTGTATCCCAACAACGAGTCCAAAAAGAAGGGCTTCTTTGGCAAAAAGAAGAAGACCGAGGAGAAGAAGCACAACCTCAAGGTTACCGAGGACGGCGTGCTTGCGGTGGAGGACTTTAACCTCACCGTGCATGACCAGGAGTTTATCGTTCTCGTCGGCCCGTCTGGCTGCGGTAAGTCCACGACGATGCGCATGGTCGCCGGCCTGGAGGACATTACCTCGGGCGACGTGCTCATCGACGGCAAGCGCGTCAACGACGTGGCGCCTAAGGACCGCGACATCGCCATGGTGTTCCAGAGCTATGCTCTGTACCCCAATATGACGGTGTACGAGAACATGGCGTTTACGCTTGAGCTCAAGAAGGTCCCCAAGGACGAGATCGACCGCAAGGTTCGCTCTGCTGCCGAGATCCTGGGCATTACCGAGTACCTCGACCGTAAGCCCAAGGCGCTTTCGGGCGGCCAGCGCCAGCGCGTCGCCATCGGCCGCGCCATCGTGCGTGATCCTAAGGTCTTCCTGATGGACGAGCCGCTGTCCAACCTGGACGCCAAGCTGCGCAACCAGATGCGTGCCGAGCTCATCAAGCTGCGCCACGAGATCAAGGGCACGTTCATCTACGTCACTCACGACCAGACCGAGGCCATGACCCTTGGCGACCGCATCGTGGTCATGAAGGACGGCGTTGTCCAGCAGATCGCCACGCCGCAGGAGGTCTTCAGCCATCCCGCGAACATCTTCGTCGCCGGCTTCATCGGCGTGCCGCAGATGAACTTCTTCGATGCCCAGCTGGTGCGCTCGGGCAACGGCTTTACCGTCAAGACCGAGGATATGAACGTGGCGCTCGCCCCCGAGACTTGTGCTCAGCTTGCCCTCAACTGGGACGGCGGCGACGTGAAGGAGATCACGGCCGGTGTTCGTCCCGAGCAGATCCTGCTTGCCGACAAGGGCGAGGAGGGCGCGCTCCAGGGTACCGTCGAGGTGACCGAGCTCATGGGCTCGACCGAGCATGTCCACGTGACCGCTCCCGACGGCCAGTTCGTCCTGATCATTCCCGTTGTCGACCTTGAGGCCAAGGGTGCGCTCAAGGCGGGCGATCCCATCTGGTTCAAGTTCGAGAAGAACGCGACCCATCTCTTCGATAAGGTGTCTGGCAAGAACCTTATCTAGGCCCGGTGCATCCAGGCCCTCCCTTTGGGCGACTGCGGTATTGCCATCCTTTTGCCGCGGTCACATATAAGGCTCCCCTCCCGTCCACTGGGCGAGAGGGGAGCCTTTCTTTGTGTTGGGGTTGTCTGGCCGGTCGTTTGTCTCGATCTGTAACAGGTAGGGCCGATTTCGGACGTTAGATGTTACAGATCGAGACGGTTCCGCTGGGCTGACCATTTCATCTAAATCTGTAACACCAAAGGTGAATTTCAGCTGCTAGATGTTACAGATTGAGATAAACCCAAGGGGAGGGCCGGTATGTCTCGATCTGTAACAGCTGGGACCGTTTTGGTTGAGTAGTTGTTACAGATCGAGATTGTTTGGTCGAGTCGGGTCACAGGGTAACGTGCGGGCACAAAAAACGGAGCCGTGTTGCCACGACTCCGTTTCTCAAGAGGATGGGTAAAGGGAGCGAAATTAGCTCAGGTGCCAAATCTCGTCGTTGTACTGGGAGATCGTGCGGTCGGACGAGAAGGTGCCGGCGTTGGCGATATTGATGAGCGCCTTGCGCATCCAGGCGTCCTGGTCCTCGTAGTCGGCCAGCACGCGCTCCTTGGTCTGGATGTACTCCTCAATGTCGAGCAGGGCCATAAACCAGTCCTTGCCCTTAATGTCATCGTGCAGGCGCTGCAGGCGCTCGGCATTGCCGGTCGCCATAAAGGCCGGGTTGGTGATGAAGTCCACCAGCAGTTTAATGCCGGGCTTGCGGTAGAGCGCACCGGCGTTGTAGGTGCCGTCGGCGTAGAGCTGCTCGACCTGTTTGGAAGAGGCACCAAAGGTATAGATGTTCTCGTCGCCCACGAGCTCGGCAATCTCCACGTTGGCACCGTCGAGCGTGCACAGGGTTAGGGCGCCGTTGAGCATGAACTTCATGTTGGAGGTGCCGCTCGCCTCCTTGGAGGCCAGGCTGATCTGCTCGGAGATGTCAGCGGCGGGGATCACGCGCTCGGCGGCGGTGACGTTGTAGTTCTCGATCATGACAACCTGCAGGTAGGGAGCCACGTCGGGGTCGTTTGCAATCCACTGCGACAGCGTCAAGATCAGATGGATGATGTCCTGCGCGATAGTGTAGGCAGGCGCCGCCTTGCCGCCAAAGATGATGGTGACGGGGTGCTTAGGTCTGTTGCCGTTCTTGATATCGAGGTACTTCCAGATGATGTAGAGCGCGAGCATCTGCTGGCGCTTGTACTCGTGGATGC
>OLPG01001828.1_pt1 | contig 16603 bp, 17 predicted proteins | sample 1672311 | NCBI WGS metagenome assembly OLPG01 (sample SAMEA3136670, study PRJEB25190) | human gut metagenome | biome: human gut; feature: human-associated habitat; material: faeces | place: Austria | collected 2013
CGGCGTCGGTGTAGTTCATCGGCTCATACACGGTGTAGCCGATGACCATCTTGCCGTTGGACTGGATGTAGGCCAGGTCGCTGTCGGCAGCGGCCTCGGTGGTGGAAGCCGCGGCGGAATCGGCTGCCGGGGCAGACGACGAAGCGGCACCGCCGCAAGCGGCCAGGCTGACCGCCATACCGGCAGCCAGCGCCATGCTGATGAGTTTTTTCATAGTTGTGACCTCCTCAAAATACTTTGCACAGTTCCCTCTCACGCTTGCTTTATCGATTCAGGGTGATAAAGCAAGCGTATGCTACAATTTTACCGCAAACTGTAATTTTATGCAAGTTTAAAATGCAAAAAGGTGGATAAATCGGCAGTTAATGCGCCCAAAATGCAATCAGACCCGTACCATATCCCGGGAAATATCCTTAAGTGCAGCCGCACCGCACAGCCGCATGGTGTCAGCCAGCTCGGCCCCCAGCTTCTCGGTCAGGCAGGCAACGCCCTCAGCACCGCCGCCATACACCGCCGTAACGTAGGGGCGGGCAACCAGCACGGCGTCTGCGCCCAGCGCCAGCGCCTTGAACACATCGCCGCCGGTGCGGATGCCGCCATCCACAAACACTTTGGCACGGCCTGCCACGGCTTCCACGATCTCCGGCAGCACTTCCTCGGTGGCTGGGCAATCGTCCAACACGCGGCCGCCGTGGTTAGACACCACGATGCCCGCCACACCGGCCTGCACTGCCTTTTCGGCGCCCTTGGCGGTCATGATGCCCTTCAAAATAAAGGGAACGCCCGCCTCCCGGGCGATCTCCTGCAGCTGCTCCACGGTCTTGCTGCCCGCCGGCGGGGTCAGGTTCTGCAAAAAGGGCAATCCCGCTGCATCAATGTCCATGGCCAGCGCAAAGCAGCCGGACTCGCGTGCCATCGACATTTTCTTTGCAACGGTGGCGTTATCCCAGGGCTTGACCGTGGGGATGCCGAAGCCGCCATTGGCCGCAATGGCCGCGGTGGCCCCCTCCATCACCTTGGGGTTGGTGCCGTCACCGGTAAAGGCGGCAATGCCCGCAGCCGCACAGGCAGGGACCAGGATGGCATTATAATCCATGTCATTGTACTTGTCGCCGTAGTGCAGCGTCATCGCGCCCACCGGCCCGGCAAAAAATGGGTATTTAAATGTACGCCCAAACAGCTGCAAGCTGGTATCGGGGGTAAAATTCTCGTGGATGGTGTCCATATTCAGCCGCACATTGCGCCAGGCGTCAAAGTTGCGGATGGCCACGGTGCCGCTGCCCTTGGCGCCGGGGCCGGGGATGTTGCCGCCGCAGGCACGGCCGTTGCACACGGGGCAGGCTCGGCAGGGGCCCATCTGCCCGCGGGCGGCCTGCAATAGCTCTGCGTAATTCATGATTTTGCCTCCTTTAAATAAAAGGCCTCCGGCTTTGCGCCAGAGGCCGCAGTCCCTTACAGAACCTTGCTCAAAAAGTCGATGGTACGTGGTTGTTTCGGGTGATCGATGACCTCTTCGGGGGTGCCCTCCTCCACGATGTAGCCGCCCTCCATAAAGATCACGCGGCTGGCTACCTCGCGGGCAAAGCCGATCTCATGGGTGACGACGACCATCGTCATGCCGTCCGCCGCCAGCTGTTTCATAACCTGCAAAACCTCGCCGACCATCTCCGGGTCCAGCGCCGAGGTCGGCTCGTCAAACAGCATGATGTCGGGGTTCATCGCCAGCGCACGGGCGATCGCCACACGCTGCTTCTGGCCGCCGGAAAGCTGTGCCGGGTAGGCTTCGGCCTTTTCGGCCAGCCCCACGCGGTCCAGCAGGTGCAGCGCACGCTCCTTAGCCTCGGCTTTCGATGCCTTTTTCAGTTCCACCGGGGCCAGCATCATATTGCCCATGACGTTCAGGTTGTTGAACAGGTTGAAGTGCTGGAACACCATACCGACGTTCTCACGCACTTTATTCAGGTCAGTCTTTTTGTCGGTCAGGTCGTGGCCGTCCACGACGACCTCACCTCCGGTGATCTCTTCCAACCGGTTCAGGCAGCGCAAAAAGGTGGACTTACCGCTGCCGGAGGGACCGAGGATGACGACGACCTCACCCTCATAAATATCGGTCGAGACATCTTTCAGCACTTCCAGTTTGCCGAAGTTTTTCTTCAGATGCTCAACGTGAATTTTAACATTGTTTTTATTGACGCCCACGGTTGAGCCTCCTCTCTACCTTTTTGGCCAGACGGGACAGCAGCGTAATGACCACCAGGTACATCACGGCAACAATCGTCCATACCTGGAACGCGCTCATCGTGTTCGCAACCACGTTTTTGGCGGTGTTGACCAGCTCGGGGAAACCGATGACCGACAGGATCGAGGTGTCTTTCAGGGTAATGATAAACTGGTTGATGATCGAGGGAATCATCGTACGGATCGCCTGCGGCAGCACCACGCGGTACATGGCGCGCCAATAGGGCAGGCCCAGGCTGCGGGCTGCCTCCATCTGGCCTTTGTCCACACTTTCGATACCGGCACGGATGATCTCTGCCATATAAGCGCCGCAGTTCAGCGCCAGACAGATGGTGCCCGCCTGTAGCGCCGAGAAAGTGATCTGCCCTTTCATGCCCAGCATCGTATTCAGGTGCAGGATATTGTTCAGCAGCATCGGCACGGCAAAATATACATAAAACGCCAACACGATCATTGGCACACCGCGGATGATATCCACAAACACGGTGGCAATAATGTTGCAGGCCCGGTTTTTCAGCACGCTTAAAATGCCGAACACCAAGCCCAGAATACAGGCAAAGAACAGACCGCACAGCGCCAGCAGCAGGGTTTGCCCCATTGCCGCCAGCAGCAGTCCGCCATAGTTGGTAATGATTCTGGCCAAGTGGCAGCACGCTCCTTTTCCCTATCGAAAAAATGCGGGGACCTCCTGCGAAAACAGGCGTCCCCGCGCAAACCTAGTTCAGTTGTTTATGGCGCAGATCTTAGCCCAGGTACTTGGCCAGGATCTCGTCATACTTGCCGTTGGCCTTGATGTCGGCCAGGCCAGCGTTGAACATATCCAGCAATTCCTGGCTGTCTGCGCTGAAGATCGCAAAACCATAGGGGGCGGGGTCACTGGCGGTATCGTCCAACACCTTCAGGGCCAGGCCGCCGTCCTTGATGGAAGCCTTCATGATGGGGGTATCCTCGAAGCAAGCCACGCACTGGCCGCCCAGAACAGCCTGGTACATCGTGGGGGAATCCTCAAAGTAAGTGATGTTGAAGCCGTACTCGTCCTTCAGGCTTTCGGCATAAGTAGCGCCCTGGGTGCCGGTCTTGACAGCAACGGTTTGGCCGTTCAGGTCAGCAAAGCCGGTAATGTCGGAGTCCTCCGCCACGGTCATGGTCTGGGTGGCATCGTAGTAGCCGTCAGAGAAAGTCCAGCCGGAAGCCTTGCGTTCATCGGTGATGGAAGCGCCAGCGATCATACCATCGGCCTGGCCAGCCTGGCAGGCAGCGATAGCAGCATCCCAGCCCAGGCTCTTCATCTCGTAGTCAAAGCCCTGGTCCTCGGCGATGGCCGCGACAATATCAACATCAATGCCGACAAAGTTGCCGGAGGCATCGGTGTACTCAAAGGGCTTAAAGACGGTGTCGGTAGCGATGACCCAGGTTTTGCCGGTGGCATCGCTGGACTCTGCAGCGGCTTCGCTGGAAGCAGCCTCAGAGGAAGCTTCGGAAACGGCTTCAGACGGTGCAGCGCTGGAAGCAGCGCCGCCACAGGCAGCCAGAGAGAGGGTCATGGCAGCAGCCATGCCGAAAGCAAATAGTTTTTTCATGTTGATACGTTCCTTTCCACTCCATAAAATGCTCCACTGCCGCGCAGCGGGCAACCGCTTAAAAACAGAAAAGGGCAATAGGGCCCAACTGGTGCCACTATCGCCCTTGATAGTTTTTAAACCGTATGTGAGTATTATATCATCCTTTCCTTAAAAGTCAAGCCGAATCCGCGTTATTAGGTTAATAAAATTAAGCCTTTTTGATTTCTCGCAAAAGAAAGTATGATTTTCGGCATAAAAATGCAAAAAGAGGGGCAGATACCCCTCTCCCGATCCACTCAAATCTCAAATATCCTTCGCCGCGCAAAGCAAAATTTCCAGCGCCTTATCAATGCCCAACTTGCTGGTGCACAGCGTCAAATCGTAGTTGCGGCTGTCGCCATACACACGGCCGGTATGCTTGACGCAGTAATTTTTGCGGGCGCGGTCGGCCTTGTCCATGTCAACTTCCAGCTGGTCAAAGGGGGTGTCCGGCATCAGCTTGCGCATGTGCAGCAGGCGCCAGTTACGGTCGGCATGCACAAACACGCGCAGGCAGTGGTCGAATTCGCGTAGGATGTAGTCCGCATTGCGGCCAACGATAACACAGCTTTCCTTGTCGGCAATCTCACGGATGGCCCGCACCTGAGCGTCCCACAGTTCCTCGCTCAGCGGGCGCTCGTAAAAGTTGAACAGGCTTTGTGTAAAGCCGAACTCGTGAGGCACACGCTCGTCCCAGCGGCGCACCTGTTCCGGCGTCAAATGGGCGCTGGCCTTGGCCGTGCGCAGGATGATGTCGCGGTCATAGTAGGCGATACCCAGCTCCCGAGCCAGACGGCGTCCCAGTTCGCCGCCGCCTGCACCAAATTCTCGTCCGATCGTGATGATTTGTTTCATAAAGGGTTCCTCCTTCTGCGGGCTGCTCCACAAGCCACCCGTTCTGCTGCCTTTATTGTAACAAATCTACAGCGATTTGCAAGAGGCATATACAAAAAGTACCGTTTTCTAATTCCCCATCACCGTCTCCTATCTCCATCCAATACGATATATTATAAAGCAGTACTATTCTACTTTTATTTTATCTTTTGCGAATTCTAAAGCCATTCCAATCAATTCATTTCTAGAACGGTTGGTTTTTCTGGATAGTTCATCGTAAAAGTCTACAATTGATTTATCTACTCGTATTGTAAACATCACAGGCTCTGTTCGCTTGGTTATTTTAAGTTCATCCATAATATCACCATCCATTGATATTATGGTTTATAATTTCATCTTATCATATATCTAATTTATGTTGCATTTTAAACATAATTGTGCTATTCTTATAGAAAGATTTGCCGCGGAGCAAAAAAAGAAGGAGGAAAATTTATGACATCTATCAAGTACATGACATCCCTGCTTACCTTCTACCTCAAAGGTGAGATTCGTACAGAAAAGAATTTCATTCAATTTAAAACTCCAAATACTATTTTAGGGCTAATTCCTCTCGGTGCCAAAACTGAAAAGTTCACGATTGACCAAATTTCTTCAACTACAACAAACTTTCGCTTGCGACTGAAATATTTGATTTTTGGTATATTTTGGCTCCTTATTGCAGTATCGTGCTTAAGTGATTCCGACACCCTCGCGGCTGGCCTAATTTGTCTACTCTTAGGCATCAATAATATCATTGATGCCTTTGAAATCAATCTCATTGTAACGACCACCGCAGGAAAAGAACAGCTAATTGATTTTATTATTTTTGATAAAAGTAAAGCTGAAATGGCCGAGCAAGAAATCAATAAAATGATTTCCAATCGTCTCGATGATACAAATAACCGTCAGCAGACCAATCGTATTGTTTCCGCCATTCAAGAGAAATAACAAAAAGCCGAAAAACTTTCCACCGGATGTTTTTCGGCTTTTTCCTTTTTGTTCTTGCCCTCGAACCAAGCCATTCTCGTCCCCAATGGTGCACAAACGACAGTTCCCTCAAAAACAAGCAATAAAAAATACCCCGCAGCTTCGTGCGAGGTATTTTGTGGTGCACCATTCCCATCCAAAAACGAACCAAGTACTTCTTCTAAAGATACCGGGCGGCCGCCCTCCTGATAGTTGAAATTCACCACGATACGGTCATCGAACAGATAGATCGAGTTCACAAAACAGTCGATGACCTTTTCCTGAAAGACGATATCCGCCGGGTCGCCGTGGCGGAACTGATCGAACCAGAACAGAATCTGCTCCCGTGTGATGGGCGGCTTCTCGATCTGCTCCTGCAGAATGCTGGTTTCCAGCGCTTCCCGCTGCTGTTCCAGCTCCTCCATCCGCGCCTTGGTGGAGGGCGTCAGGATGCCCTGCTCGATGGCCGTCACCAGATTGTCGATGCGGCGCTTGACCTCTTTCAGCTCGGCCTGCAAGACCGGCAGACGGGTGTTTTCCTTGCTCTGGTATTCCAGCAGCTTGTCCGCCAGCAAGTCGATGACCCGGTCATTCAGCACCTTTTCCAGTGCCGTCTGCACCACAAACTGTTCCAGCGGCTCCTTGCGCACCGGCTTCAGGCTGCAAGCCTCCTTGCCGCTGCGTTTTCGGGTACCACATTTATAATAACAGTGGACCGTGCCCGTGTGGCTCCTGCCGCTCTCCCCTGCCATCATGGTGCCGCACTTGCCGCAGAACAGCTTGGTGGTCAGCAGGTAATGGATATCTGCCTTGTTGTGGGCCGGTGCCTGACGGTGAATCTCGCACCGGCGCTGCACTGCATCGAAGCAATCCGGGTCGATGATAGCCGGGATGGCGTCCGGGATGACGGTATCCTTGTAGCGGTATTCGCCCAGATACCGGCGGTTCTTGAGCAGCGTCTGGAAGCTGTTCTTGGTGAACGGGTTGCCCCGGCTGTTGCGGATGCCGCGTGCGTTCAGCGATTCGATGATGCTGCGGATGCTCTCCCCCGCCGCGTACCGACGGAAGGCTTCCTGCACCACCGGCGCGGTATTCGGATCGATCTGGTAGTGATGCTCGCTGTCAATGCGATAGCCCAGCGGCACCGGACCGCCGTTGAACTTTGCCTTTAAGGCATTTTCCTTGTGACCGCGGCTGACCTTCTCGGCCAGCTCCGCCGAATAGTACTCGGCCATGCCTTCCAGCAGACTCTCCAGCATGATGCCTTCCGGCGTGTTGGAGATGGGTTCTGTCACCGACACCACATGGACACGGTTATTTTTGAGGATGCGTTTATAGTGAGCCGAGTCGTACCGGTTGCGGGAAAAGCGGTCCAGCTTCCACACCAGCACCGCCTCAAAGGTGTGGGTGGCGCTGTCGTGGATCATCTGCTGGAACTGCGGGCGGCTGTCGGTCTTGGCGGACAGTGCCCGGTCGATGTAGGTCCGCACCACGGTGATGCCGTTCTGGTCGGCATATTCCTTGCATTCCCGCAGCTGGCCCTCGATGGATTCCTCCCGCTGGTTGTCGCTGCTGTAACGGGCATAGATCACGGCATTCATGGCGTGCACCTCCTTACTTGTGCTTTTCCTCTTCTCCCATATTGAGGATCATCTGTTTCAGGCGGCGGTTCAGCTCGCTGCCCGGCGTGAAGCAGGCTTCCACGAACTCGCTCCAATCCGGTTTGCGTTGCACCACTTCCTGTGCCTCCTCCGGCGTGACGCAGACATACTGCCCGCGGGGGTCCTCACACAGGCCGAAGATATAGTCCAGCGATACATTAAAATAAGTGGCATACCAGACCAGGATACGGTAGGGCGCCGCCGCCCGGTCAGTCTCGTACCGGTTGATGGCAGCCTGGTTGGTTCCTGCCAGCGCCGCCAGCTGGGCCTGGGTCAGTCCCGCGTCCTTGCGCAGCACGCGAAGGCGGGTGCCTACGGATACATCCATGGAAAGACCTCCTGCAAAATTCGTTAATTCAAGTATAATCGAATTAGAGGTCTTTCGCAAGTATTTTGTTCCGCTATACACAGAAGCTACTTTTACTCCACATCTCTCACTGTCGTGATAGCCAGCGCTGCCGCCAAGCACAAGGCGGTAACACCTGCGCCATAACCAACAGCCTGCCAAGGAATCGAATACCCCCCGCCCAGAGCCAGCCAATAGGGCATAGGTGTTGCATAAAACAATAGCGCGGACAAGGGAGAAACTGCCGCCGGATCCGGGGCAGAAACGCTCACAATGACTCCAGCCAGAGTCACCACAAAGCAGAAAGTAGCCCCCGCCAATTCACTGCTGCAAAGTCGGCATACCAGCCAAACCACCGCATAGCTTGCCTGCAAAATCCAGGCGCTCTGCATCCAGAAAAACGCCGTGCGTCCCGGCTGGGAGAGGGATCCCGTGACAACCGACAGCAGGAAATACAACACCATGTACCACCCTTGGAGCATAATCGTTTCCGCCGCAAAACTTCCAACCATATATCGGACCCGGCTTACGCCATGGGCGACCGCCAACCGGGCAGCGCCCGCTGTTTTGTTCTGGTGGAATGCCATCACCACCACGAGAATGACTGCAATCCACGCAAGGATGCCCACTGACAGCACCGTGCCGAGAGCAGCATCCGCCGCGCTTCCCACTGGCAACGAACCGCCGGGAAAAATGCCTACCCGCCTGCCGTCTGCCCAAGTAGCGTCCACAATGCGGGATTCACTGACTCCCAGAGCAAACGCCATGCACAGCAGACTGAACAGAGCCAGCATTCCTGGCAGGCGAGTGCAGCGAAGGGCATACAAAGCTGCGGAGAAAGTGCTGGCCCGGTGCATTCCCTGTCGAGCGGCAGATTTTTCCCTACGCCGCAGGACTGCGTGCGCCTTTCTGGCACTGCGCTGCTTTCCGGCATCCGGACGGTGAAGTGCCATCCATCCCAGCCCTGCCGCCACAGCAAGGGCCACAATCACCCAAGCTACAAATTCGACACAAAACTGCGGCGTGATGTTCAAAGCACACAGCCGGGACCAGTAATAGGTGGGCATAGCCTTAGCCGCCAGTTGTATCAGAAAAGGCTGAGTAGAAAAATCTTCATACTGTACCTGATAAAGCAGCACTCCTGCCAACGGCAGAATACTGGTCACCAGTGCCGCGGCAGCATGGTTTTTCAGCCAGAGTGTAAGGACCGACGCCAATGCCAGGAAAGCCCCCAGCACCAGAAGATTTCCCACCGATACTGCGCAGAACAACAGAACTGTTCCGAGCGCGGGCGCAATTCCCATCTGGATGGCTGTGATGATAAAGCAGATTCCGTAAAAGGCCAGCTGCAAAAGCAGGCAGAAACCGCAGACCACCCCGAATTTGGCGCTGTATAGAGTGGACAACCGTCCTCCATGACTGACGAACAATTCATCGGTGCGTGCCCGGCGCTCCGACGCGAATTGCGCCACACACAGATTGACGGGGATCAGCCAGCTGAACACTGTCAGGCTCTGAGAGCTGCGCACCAGCTGCAAGCCGGACCGCCCACTTCCCATCGCCACATCCTTGAAAAATCCGATGGAGTCAAGCGGGTTCAGAAGATCACCCGCCACCATAAAATACATGGTCCCACTGTTGGCAAACCACAGCAGCACCAGAACAAACCCCAGCAAAGCCCATAGCTGTGCTTTTGCATGGAACAGTTTGACTCCTTCCGCTTTAGCCTGCATCGGCATGGCTGTCACCTCCCACCAAGGCCGTGAAATATGCCTCCAGCCCTTCGCTGCGCACTGCCAGTTCCTGCACATGCAAGCCATTCTCCATTAGCACACCGGAAGCTGTCGCTGCTGCCTCGTTTCCTACCGGGGACAAGCGCAGCCCCTCCACTGTTGCCTGACAGATAGCTTCCGGAAACATCTTGCGGAGGATGTCTACCGCCCGTCGGTCATTGTCCGTACGGACTAACAGATACTTGCTGCAGCGGGCGTCCAGTTCTTCTGCCGTCAGTTGTTCCAGCAGCTGCCCATTATGTAAAATACCGTAGCTTGTCGCAAGCTGGTGCAACTCGCTGAGGATATGACTGGACAGCAGAATCGTCATCCCCTGTTCCCGGTTCAGTTTTTCCAGAAGATGTCGCAGTTCCTGTATCCCCATCGGGTCCAGTCCATTGAGCGGTTCGTCCAGTACCAGAAATTCCGGTTTCCCCAAGAGAGCAACCGCCAGCCCCAGCCGTTGGCGCATCCCCAGCGAGAATTTTCCGGCAGGTTTGCTGCCAGTGTCTTTCAGACCCACCAGTTGCAGGGTGGGAGCAATATCCGCCTCATTTAACCCTTGCTGCAGGCACTGCACTTTCAGGTTTTGCCATGCGGTCAGATCCGCGTACAAGGCAGGGCCGTCCACAAGGCACCCCATCCGACGCCGCATTTCTGACTGTCGGGCAGCGTCTGCCGCACCAAATAGTAGCAGTCTGCCCCGTGTGGGGCGAGTCAGACCGCATAAAATTCGCAGCAGGGTGGTTTTCCCCGCGCCGTTTTCTCCGATCAGACCGTAGATCTGCCCGCGCGGGATTGTGATGCTCACATCCCGCAACGCCACCGTATGTCGGTATTCCTTGCAAAGATATTCCGTCGCAAAAACCGCTTCTCCGTATCCTTCCATGCTCTTCGTCTCCCTTTCATTCATATAAGCCCATTTATTTAGAAAACGATTTGGGAATGGAAATTTTTGCAATGCAAGGTATTTGGGGCAAAAGAAGCATCTCCAAGAAAAATGCCACAAGAGCCAGATGGCTCTTGTGACCCACAAACTTCACCCTTTCTTTAGCTTTTTCGTTTCCGGCACCACGCCAACTTTCAGGAAATTTTTATGATTCCTTGCTCTTTCTCATTTTTTCTTCCGCGTTTTTCCTGTTTTTCCACTCATCAAACAGCCGTTGTCCCTCTTCCGACTGGTAAAACGCCTGGATCTTTGGCAGCAGGAACCGGGCAAACCGTTCCAGCTCCTGCTGGGGCACACCGTCCTCCCGGTGCTTGGCGGACACCGCTGCCTGTGCTATTTTTTTCTCCTGCCGATCTTCCGTAGCGGCTCCTTTCTGCAGGGCTGCCCCCTGCTGCCTTATGATGTGTTCTGTCATCGATCCTGCCCCTTGGCCCTCTGGCGGCGCTGCTGACGGTTCAGCCGCTTTTCTTCCTGTTGGCGGCGGCAGATGCCCAGCACAAACGCCTGCACCTGCTCCGGCGCCACCCGCACGGCTTCCCGGTAAGGACGGGTCTCGGTGAGCACTGCATCCAGCTGTTCCTCACAGCGGCGGAGGCGCTGGCCCAGTTCCTGTTCTCTCACCGTGCTTTGCTGCAGCTGCATCCACAGACTGCGGTTCTCTGCCTGCAGCTTGCCGCTGGCTTTTGCCATCTTACACAGCGTCTGAAAATCCTGCACCGGTAGCTCCACCCGCTTTTCCAGCACGCCTTTGGTTTTGGCCCGCTGCTCGATGTCTGCCACATCGCGGATCGAGCAGGAAATGTTCTTCACCTGGGAGATAAGCTCCTTCCGCTTGCCCTGCAGCTGTTTGGTCTGATCAGACAGTTCTGCCACTGTCTGGCGGTCCTTCTGGACCTTATATTCCAGTACATTCAGGTGTTCGGCATCGCTGCCCTTGATACCGCGCTCGAAGTCGGTGAATCCCGCCTGCCGCATGTGCTCAAAGAATTCGGTCTGCAGCAGGCTGTAGGAACTCACCAGCCGAGGCTTGCCGTTCTTTTTCAGCACCGGCTGCCCCTGCTCGTTGGTCATGGGGACCATCGGCCACTTTTTGCTGTGACTCACCTGCATGATCGTCTCTCGCACGGTACCCCGCAGCGCCGGGTCCTTGCATCGCTTGGACCAGCGGATCTGCTTTTCCACCACCGGCAGGTAGACAACGTGGAGGTGATAGTGGAACACATCCCTTTCCAGCCGGTCACTGGCTTCCCGGTTGCGTTCGTCGGCGTGCATGACTGCCGAGATGATGTACTGTTCTCCTCCCGCGATCTTCTTCGCCAGCTCGTACACCTCGGCGTAGAACTGCTTGGCGTACTCATAGCCGCCATGGATTTCGAAATAGTCGGTGTTCACGTCAAACACCAACTCGTCAAAGACGTAGGCATCCGGTTTCAGTCCACGGGTGGAAACGACGCCTTCTTCCACCATCCGGTCAAATTGCTGGGCATAAGTAGCTGCCTCGCAGGCTTTGAAGGTCACATTGTTGCGGCTGTATTCCAGCAACACATCCGGGTTGGAGTACACTTCGTTCTTGCGTTCGTTGTGCCGCTCCCGCACTGAGATGGCATTTTTACGGTAGCGCTCATTGCGCACCACAGTCCGATGGATTTTGCTGATAGGCGACTCCTTTCTTGGGTACGGTTCTGCTGCGGATGGGGTACGCAGATGCTTTGGAAAGCATCTGACCCACTATGACACTTTCCGGCGCTGCCGGCAAAGTGCCAGTGGGCCCGCTGCGGCGGGAGGGATTGGAATACGGCTGCCAACCAAAGTCGCTGTGCCATCTTCCCGGTTGAGCCGCCGTCGTAACGGTTGTCAAGTCTGTGGTTGCCTCTGGAAACCAGGCACCACAGCTCTTGTCCACTTTTTTCAAAACGCGGGGTGTGGAATTCTTTCTCTATTTCTCTTTTAGTTAGATATATCATTCTATCTTTATCGTGTCGGTTTTTCCGGCGGGTCGGTGTCGGCAAATCCGTCAACTGCCTGTCTGTTTTTCCGACAGGTCGGGACGGATTTCCCGACGGGTGGTTACAGCTCGTTGGGTTCCTTGGGCCGGGGCAGATTGAGGTAATACCGCCGGGCCTTTCCGTTTGACTGTCCCGGCACCTGCTCCAGCAAACCACAGCGTTCCAGAGCGGCGAACAATCCGGCAGCTTTCTCCCGCTGGCAGTGCAGCAGCCGTCCGGCACTGGCCCGTGAAAGGCTCACACAGGGCCTGCCGTTGGCTTTCCAGTGCCCGGTGGTATCCTGGGCCGACAACCGCAACAGCCCCAACAAATGGCCGTACAGCAGCTTGCTTTCGCCGGGAAGTTGCCGGTAGGGTTGCTCTGTAAGAAGACTGGACGGTATCATCAGGAACCCATCGATACGGTTCAGATTTTCCTCTGCGGGAACGAGTTCATGGTTCAGATGGCACCTCCTTAGATCATGGGTTGGTGGCGGGTTTTGGCTTCTGGCATCCCTCTTTTCCGGTTGTTTTTGTCCCCAGAAAATGTTTGATTATTTCATCATAGATTCTTCCGACACATACAGCATACAACGCCTTGCAGTCCGCTTCAAGATGTGTTAGACTGTTTTCATGTTGGATGATTCACACACTTTTCTCGGCTGTTTCTGAAACACCGAAAAACACAGAGCCTTTTTCCGCCAACTATGCTCCAACACAGGACGGTGACAAATTTTGAACTACCAGACATACCTTTTCTTTGAAGGCCGCATCGAATATATCCAGGGTTACGACACGCCCCAGCATACATATCCGCTGGGCTCCCTGATGTTCGGTGTCCTGGACCTGGATGCCGCCCCCTATCTGGAACGGGGCCGCACATTGCTGGAAAAATTCCGGGGCGTAAACTTCCCGGAAAATCAGACGATGCAGCAGAACCTGGCAACGCCTGACACCTGTGTGTATTACCAGGTGGCTTCCTTTTACCATGACTTTGCCACCGCTGTGCGCCAGGCTTCCCCTGCTCTGTTTGATCTTGTGGAGGGCTATACGCTGGCTACCTTCCGTCGCAATGAGCGGGAACTGAAAGCGACCCAACAGAGCCTGTGGCAATTTATACAGACCAAAAAAAATGACAGTTCGTATACATTTGATGAATTGCGCGCCAGAATGTCCCACCTCGGTGAATTGACCTTAACCAGTGACATCATGGAAGGGTTCTGCCGGAACTTTCCGGAGTACACCGACCAGATGAAGGTATTTATCCAGCGTGATACCGGGGACACCTCCCTGTGCCGGACGGCGCTGTCGGTATTAGAATCCTTTGTGACCTTGCTGCAACAGTTGGTGGACGGCAAAACGGATCTGCGCCAGCTGATCGAGGCTACACTGGTGGACGAGGATGGCCGCCCCAGAACAGAGCATGGTCAGCACCCTTCGGAGCTGCTGGTGGAACTGGCGGAAAATGGCGATTCGACCTACCAGAAATACCACAAGCTGGAGGACGACATCCATATCCAGACCCGGTACAAACGGCCCACAGACAACAAAAAAGGCGGCATTTCTGCCGCCACGTTCTACGCGAGCGATACGCTGCCCGCGTTACTTTTTTTGGAATTCATACAGATGTGCGCCCAGGACCTTCCGGTCGCTGTCTGTGAGAGCTGCCACCGGCTGTTTGTTCCTTTCTCCAGCCGCGCCAAGTATTGTGAGCGAATGCTGGACCCGGAAACCGGCGCCACCTGCAAGGACATTGCCGCCAAGCTGGCCTATGCTGAGGAGCTGAAGGCCAACAAAGCCAAGGAGCTCTACAACAAGATGCGTAACCGCTACCAGATGCGCTGCTCCCGTGCCCCCGGCAACCAGAAAATGCGGGATGACTATGACGCCTGGCGCAAGCAGGCCCAGATAGCGCTGAGTAAGTATCAGTTGGGGGAAATCAGCTGGGAGGAGTTCGAGAAGATTATCCGTGATAATCTATAGAATCAAATTGGATTTTTATTTATATTTTTGTAAGCATGAGAGCTGGAGGTAAAAATGGCTGAGTTACAAGAATGCATTACTGATGACTCCTGGAAACAATCTTTGCAATCTGAAATAATTACCGCCCTCACCGAATCAGGGCAAACGCAGAACCATGCCCTGGAACAGGTTGGGTACTATTATCAATGTTGCGCTCCAGCATTTTTATACAAATACTATAGGGATCAACCACTCAATCTGAATTCCGTAATGTCGAACAAGATGTGGTATTCCGCTCCCCGCAATTTTAATGACGCATTCGACTGTGATATTGCAATCGACGAACAAGCCATTTTTAATAACCTATTACCTGCTATTTCCGGTGGCAAAACGATTCGCAAAGGTAGTTCTGCATGGATTCAGCTCAAAAGCAATCTACATAAACAAATTACGCTTTTAGAGAATACCTTTGCGGATCAAAAAAGCTCCATGGGGATTACTTGTCTAAGCGAAGTACCGGATTCTTTACTTATGTGGTCACATTATGCAAATAACCATCGCGGCTTTTGTGTTTCATATAACCTTTTGGCCCTAAATCAAAAACTTCAATTTTCTGCAATACCTGTTCTTTATACACAGGAACGGGTATGCCTGCGGTCAATTTCACTGGATCAAGACGCACTTAATAAAGAAACAATGAGTCTATTTATTCAAAGCCTTACCAGCAAGTCTCCTGAATGGTCTTATGAAAAGGAATGGCGCATTATTCGGGATGAAGCTGTATGCGGTTCAAGGTGGGATGACGAAAATAAAGGCGCGTTGCTTGACGCAATCTCCCCCTCTGCCATTTTTTTAGGTTGCTGCGCCAGTGATGAACTGACATCTACACTTAAGCAATATTGCCAAAATTTTAATATTCCTCTCTATAAAATGGAGAAGGATCCTCTACTTTACCGTCTAAATAAAATTTCACTTCTAGACTTTTCTAAATAATTCTATTTTCGCGGTTCTAAAAAAGAGCCTTGAAGTTAAGAGAATTTCTTAACCTCAAGGCTCTTTTTAGACTTATCCTTGGCATTCCCTGCACAAACAGATTTCGCCATTAGGCATAAAAATCATCTTTTCACATTTATATTTTCCTTACTCTTTCTTCACGAATTATCTCTGGATTATCATTCCGTTTTCTTTTTCATCCCACCATCATTAAAATTCATAATAGGAAGCATCAAGGTTGCCACATTAGCATTATTCGTAAGAGTAGCAACAATTTGACGAAGAAAAGGAAATAAAATAGAAATGGTGTTTGTTTGAAGTATATGATCTTTTAGATTCGCATCGATTGTTTCATCCTGATCAAAATAAGTGAAATGTCCCACAATAGCAACATGAATATGAAACGGCATCGGATGATCTTCTGTAGGTGTTATATCAAACGATAAATGAACATCATATTTATCATCACCAAGATTTACGATTTCCTGTTCAAAATGAGGTTGTAATTGAAACTCATTTTGATCAGCTTTAACCGGCTCCTTTTTGAACAGCAATTCTTCAACAGTATAATTGTCAAACTGTAAAACACTTGCTTTAGGCATAGTATCGATCCCCCCAAAATTCAGGCCTATTAGGCGAATTTGGCCTAAGGTTGTAAACCATATTGCTGTCCGTTGTATACGAAAAGGTAACCTTGACTCGAAGAGTTTCCAAATTATTCATGGCATTTTCATAATCTTGTTTCGATATCTTATCCTGATTCTTTTGTAAAAGTTCTCTGAAATTGCTGGGTTGTTTCATTAATTCAATAAGATTATTTTGCGCCATATCCGCAATACTTCCATTCTCATAACGGGCAACTGTTTTATTCCCAAGTCCCAGAACTTTAGCAAAAGCAACCTGCGACAAACCATATTTTTCACGGATTCTGCGTATCTCTTCTGGCTGCAATAGCCCATGCCGTTGGCGATATATTGCAAATGCATCAAGCAAATTTTGTCCATCAAGTTCTTCGTCCCAAATACCTTGGCCACAGTTCTTACAGCATCTTACCTTAGCTGTAACCGTGATCTCCTCCCCTTTTACAGGATATGTTTCCGAAACAGTTTTAACCTCCGTTAAAACTTCAGAATTACAATTGGGACAATACATATAAATAGCTCCTTTTTAACGCTTATTGTTAGTATTCATCTATATGAAAGCTGACAACCCGAACACCTCCATCCTTTTGGTATAAGACTTTAAATTTTATATAGAT
>OLPG01001834.1_pt1 | contig 16553 bp, 14 predicted proteins | sample 1672311 | NCBI WGS metagenome assembly OLPG01 (sample SAMEA3136670, study PRJEB25190) | human gut metagenome | biome: human gut; feature: human-associated habitat; material: faeces | place: Austria | collected 2013
CGATCTCGGTGCAGGGGTACTGGGTGCGGCCGCAGGTGGGGCAGGTGATGACCTCGGGGCCAGCCACGGGGAAGCCCACGGCGCGCAGGATGTTGTAGCCTGCTTCCACTTCCTTCTCAGGCTCGGCGGCCAGCGAGACGCGGATGGTATCGCCGATGCCCTCCAGCAGCATCCCGCCGATGCCCATGCCGCTCTTGAGCAGACCCATCTGGTAAGTACCGGCCTCGGTCACGCCCACATGCAGGGGGTAATCGGTCACGGCGCTCAGCTGGCGGTAGGCCTCCATCATGCGGGGCACATTGGAGTTCTTGATGGAGATGACGATGTTGTTGAAATCGAACTTCTCCAGCAGGCGGACATGGTACAGGGCGCTTTCCACCATGGCCTCGGGCACGGGTGCGCCGTACTTTGCCAGGATGTGCTTTTCCAGGCTGCCGCCGTTCACACCGATGCGGATGGGGATATTCTTCTGCTGGCAGGCCTGCACCACGGCCTTGACCCGGTCGTCGTCGCCGATGTTGCCGGGGTTGATGCGGATCTTGTCCACACCAACGTCGGCGCAGGCCAGCGCTGCCTTGTAGTCAAAGTGGATATCCGCCACGATGGGGATGTTCACCGCGTTCTTCACGGCCTCGATGCACTTGGCATCCGCCGCGCTGGGGCAGGTCACACGCAGGATCTGGCAGCCCGCCGCCTCACAGCGCTTTGCCTGGGCAACGTTGCCCTCGATGTCCTCCACGGGGACATTCAGCATGGTCTGCACCGCAATGGGGTTGTTGCCGCCAATGGTCACATTGCCGATCTTCACTTCTCGTTTCAGCTGCCGCATGGTCGTTTTCCTTTCCGTATCACATTGCCCCGGTAATGAGCCGGAGGATATCGTTGTAAGTTGCAAAAATCATCAGCCCGAACAGCAGCGCAAAGGCTGCCACGGTCAGGCCGCTCTGGATCTTTTCGGGCACGGCATGGCCGGTCACGCCCTCAATGAGCAGGAACACCACTTTGCCGCCGTCCAGCGCCGGGAAGGGCAGCAGGTTGAAGATGCCCACATTCACGGTGATGAGCACCAGCATCTCCAGCAGGTCCTGCCAGCCGTAGCTGGCGGCCTGCCCGATGGCCGTTACGATGCCCACCGGGCCGGAGAGGTCGTTGATGCTCTCCCGCCCCCGCAACAGGTCGGAGAGGGAGGCAAAGATGATGCGCCCGTAGTAGAGCACGCTGTTGCCCGCCTCTTTCAGCACGTTCAGCGGTGTTTTTTTGATGCCGTAGACCGTAAAGCCCAGGCTCATGTGGGTCTCGCCCTTGTCATCCTGCCAGGTGTCGAACTGCACACCGGGCAGCTCCACCTTTTTGCCGTCCCGCAGAACGGTGAAATCGGCGGTGTAGTCCTCCGTGCGCATCAGCTCATAGAGGATATCGTTTGCCACAAAGCAGCGGCGGCCGTTCACCGCAAGGATCTTATCCCCTGCCTGCAGGCCGGTCTGGCCGCAGAGGGCGTTCTCCTCCACCTGATAGAGGACCTTGCTGGTAATGGGCTCGTTCTGGGCCGTGATGAGGATGGCCATGACCACAAAGCCCAGCACAAAGTTCATCCCGGCACCCGCCAGCATGATGAGGGCCCGCTGCCAGACAGGGGCCTCATTCAGAGGAATACCAGCAGGCTTTTCCTCCTCGGGGGAAGTCTCCGCTATGCCAAGGGCTCCCCTATCAGGGGAGCTGCCGCCATCGGCGGCTGAGGGGTTTGACCGTTCCTCCGTCTGCTTGCTCTCGGGGCTTTCCTCCCCTTCCAGCGCCACAAAGCCGCCCACAGGCAGGGCGCGGATGCTGTACTGGGTGCCCTTGCGCACCCGCTTGCACAGCACCGGCCCCATGCCGATGGAGAACTCGTTAACCTGCACACCGCAGAGCTTTGCCACCATGAAGTGGCCGAACTCATGGATGGCGATCACGGCGCTGAACACGAACACCGCAGCAATAAAGGTGACAATAAAAGACATCAGTTCTCCTTACAGGTGCGCTCTCACAAAGGCGCGGGCCATCTTGTCGCACTCATACACATCGGCCAGGGTGTAATCGCCGCCAAAGCTGTCGCTGTCCACAACAGCCTCTACCAGTCGGCCGATATCGAGGAAGCCGATCTTATCCTCGAGGAAGAGCTTGACTGCCTCCTCATTGGCACCGTTGGCGGCGCAGGGGCCCAGACCGCCCTTCTTGATGGCCTTTTTGCAGGCAGCCAGGCAGCGGAAGGTCTCCTCGTCGGCCACATCGAAGGTCAGCAGCTTCAGGGTGGTAAAGTCCAGCTCGGGCACCACACCGGGCACACGGGCCGGGTAGGTCAGGGCGTACTGGATGGGGATGCGCATATCGGGCACGCCCAGCTGGGCAATGACGGAGTTATCGCTGTACTGCACGGCAGAGTGGACAATGCTCTGGCGCTGCACCACGATCTGGATCTTCTCGGGGGGCAGGCCGAACAGCCAGACCGCCTCGATCAGCTCCAGGCCCTTGTTCATCAGGGTGGCGGAGTCGATGGTGATCTTGGCACCCATGTTCCAGTTGGGGTGCTTGAGGGCATCAGCCTTGGTCTTGCCCCGCAGTTCCTCGGTCTTCATGCCGAAGAAGGGGCCGCCGGAGGCCGTGAGCAGGATCTTGGTCAGGCTCTTGGCGCTCTCCTTGTCCTGCAGGCACTGGAAGATGGCGGAGTGCTCGCTGTCCACAGGCAGCAGCTTCACGCCGTGCTTTGCCACGGCCTGGGTCACCAGGTGACCGCCCGTGACAAGGCTCTCCTTGTTGGCAAGGGCCAGATCATGGCCGCTCTCAATGGCGGTCAGGCTGGCACCCAGACCGGCGATGCCCACCACACTGTTCAGCACCACATCGGGGCCGTCCATGGCGGCCAGCTCCTTCAGGCCCTCGGGGCCGGTCAGCAGCCGGGGGGCGTTGGCACGGCCCGCCAGAGCCGCGTCCAGCCGGGCGGCGGCATCGGGGTTGGTCATGCAGACATACCGGGGGTGGAACTCCTCGATCTGCTCCAGGATCTTCTCCACATGGCTGTGGGCGGAAAGGCCGAACACCTCATACCCCTGGGCACGGATAACATCCAGGCTCTGGGTGCCGATGGAACCGGTAGAACCCAGCAGCGTGATTTTTTTAGACATAAGCTACCTCCTGCATTCAGTGATAGAAAACAGCGATGACCACCATGGTGACGAACGGCGCAATGAACATGACGCTGTCGAAGCGGTCCAGAATGCCGCCGTGGCCCGGGAAGATGGTGCCATAATCCTTGATGCCGCACTGGCGTTTGACCACGCTGGCGAACAGGTCGCCGTAGATGCCCAGCACAGCGGCCACGCAGGCCAGCAGGGCAATGATCACGTACATCGAAACGCCGATGTTGGTGCGGGTGAACGCCTCCATCCGGTTGGCCGCAATGGAGTAGATCACGGTGGCGACCACGCCGAACACCATGGTGCCCAGCACGCCGCCAATGGCTCCCTCCACGGTCTTTTTGGGGCTGACCACGGGGCAGAGTTTGTGCTTGCCAAAGGCTCTGCCTGCAAAGTAGGCGCAGGTATCGCCGCCCCAGGCAAAGCAGAGGATGAGCAGAATAAAGAACATCGCGTCATAGCCGTAGGTCTCCACCGGCAGCAGCTCCTTCAAACGGATAAAGGAGTAGAAGCAGAAGATCACGATGCCGGAAAACATCACCAGACCGCTGGCTTTTGCAAAATCCACCTGTGCGTTGCGCACCACCAGATAGATGCCGAAGAACAGCACCATCAAAAAGGAGGCCGGCATGACCAGCCGCCGCCACACCTGATAGCTGGACAGCATGATCAGCAGGGTGTAGGGCACGAACACGGCGTACATGGGCCATTCCTTTCTGCCAAAGCCCAGGGCCTTGAAGACCTCGTGGATGGCGATCAGGGTAATGGCGGCAATGACAAAATTGAACACCAGCGTGTCAAAGGTGAACAGCACCCCGATCAGGACGAGGATGCCCACAATTGCGGTTATGATACGAGTTTTCATTCAAATTTCTCCTTTTGGGAATTGCAAGGGTCAGATGCCGCCAAACCGGCGGGAGCGCTTGTTGAACTCCGTAATGGCGGCATCCAGGTCATCACGGGTGAAATCAGGCCAGAGCACATCCATCTCCACCAGTTCGGCGTAAGCGGCCTGCCAGAGCATGAAGTTGGAAAGGCGCTTCTCGCCCGAGGGACGCAGGATGAAATCCGGGTCCTTCTGGCCTGCGGTATACATGTGGTCGCTCATCATCTCTTCGGTGATGTCCTCGGGCTTGAGGGTGCCCTCTGCCACCTGCTGGGCCAGCTGCCGGGCGGCCCGCACGATCTCGGGGCGGCCGCCGTAGTTCACGGCAATGTTCAGGGTCATGCCGGTCTTGGCGGCAGAGTCCTCCTCCAGCTCGTTCATCAGCTTCTGGAGCTTTGCATCCAGCGCGGCCCGGTCACCCAGGAACTTGATGCGGATGTTGCGGTCCTTATAGTTGAAGCCCTTGAGCAGATACTCGCCGAACAGCTTCATAATGGCGGAAACCTCTTCCAGCGGGCGCTTCCAGTTCTCGGTGGAGAAGGCGTAGAACGTCACGGACGAAACGCCCAGCTCCTCGCAGTAGTTGGCGATATCCTGAAACACGGCGGCTCCCTTTTTGTGGCCCGCGGTGCGGGGCAGGCCCCGCTGCTTGGCCCAGCGGCCATTGCCGTCCATGATGATGCCGATGGAAAGGCCCTCGGCAAATTCTTTGGGATGGTTCATAATCATTCTCCTGCGTTTGCGGGGCGGGGGTTCCCTGCCCCGGTTTCGGCAAAAAGTGCCGCGCACTCGTTCCAGCGCACGGCACCTCACACATTTCGTTTCGCCGCGGCGATCAGACGGACATGATCTCCTTCTGCTTTTCCTCAACGGCTGCGTCGATGTTCTTGATATACTTGTCGGTCAGCTTCTGGACCTCTTCTTCCATGGTCTTCTGGGTATCCTCGGTCAGCTCACCGGCCTTCTTCATGGCCTTGGCCTTGTCCATAGCGTCACGGCGGACATTGCGCACGGCCACCTTGGCCTCCTCGCCCAGCTTGGCAACTTCCTTTGCCAGCTGCTTGCGGCGCTCCTCGGTGGGAGCCGGGAAGTTCAGGCGGATGGTAGAGCCGTCATCAATGGGAGTGATGCCCACATCGCTGGCCATGATGGCCTTGCTGATGGGGCGCAGCAGAGTACGGTCCCACGGGGTAATGGTCAGGGTGCGTGCTTCGGCCACAGCCACGGATGCCACCTGCTGGATGGGAGTGGGGGCACCATAATAATCCACGCTGACCTTATCCAGCACAGCGGGATTTGCGCGGCCTGCGCGCACAGCGCCCAGTTCGCGGCCCAGATGTTCGACCGAGCTCTTCATCTTGTCTTCGTAAACCTTGGTGTTGCTGCTCATTGCGGTAGTCTCCTGTTCCTTTTTATCTTGGGGCTGCGCTGCAATGCGTCTGCCCTATAATGTATGTCGGCTGCAGGCGTTTCAGCCCTCGTAAACCAGTGTGCCCACATTCTCGCCCTGCACGGCACGGGCAATGTTGTCCGGGTCGGCCAGATCGAACACGAGGATGGGCAGCTTGTTGTCGCGGCACAGAGTGGCAGCAGTGCCATCCATAACAGCCAGCTGGTCTTCCAGCACCTTGGTAAAGGTGAGGGTATCATACTTCTTTGCGTCGGCGTACTTGTGGGGATCCTTATCGTAAACGCCATCCACCATAGTAGCCTTGAACATCACATCGGCGCTCACTTCCACAGCGCGCAGAGCGGTTGCCGTATCCGTGGAGAAGAACGGGTTGCCGGTGCCGCCGCCGAACACGGCGATCTTGCCCTCATCCATGGCGCGCAGGGCATCCTTGCGGGTAAAGGGCTGTGCCACCTGCGGCATCGTGATGGAGGTGAACACCTCAGTGGGCACACCCAGCTGTTCCAGCTTATCGGAAACAGCCAGTGCATTCATCACGGTTGCCAGCATACCGATCTTATCGGCCAGTGTGCGCTCCATCTTGCCGCTGGAACGGCCGCGCCAGAAGTTGCCGCCGCCAACCACGATACCGATCTGTACGCCCAGCTCGTGTGCTTTCTTCACGCCGCCGCAGATCGCGTCCATGGTGGGTTCATCAAAACCCATGCCCTTTTCGCCGCCCAGTGCTTCGCCGCTGATCTTCAGAAGGATACGCTGATATTTCAATGCCATAATCCAAACACCACCTGTTTTTATCTTCCGTCAGGGCATAGGCATACCCTGGCATTTTTTACTATAGCTTATTTTACAATAAAACATTCATAAAGTAAACAGGAAATCTGCGCGGAAATCCGGAAGCTTTTATGAACGGCTGCGCAGACCGCGCAGCAGCTGCTTCATTCCGGGCGGAATGCGGCGGCTTTCCACCGCTTTCTGGATGGCTTTGTTGTGGGTCCACAGATCCAGCCGCTTTTCTGTGAGCCACGGCAGCGCGGCATCCGGCTGCTTTGCCAGTGCTGTGGCAAAATACCATGCCCGCATCATATTGATATAGTATTCCGTGCTGTGCACATCGGCCACCCATTCCAGATATTCCGGCCGGAATGCATCATCCAGATAATAGCGCATCAGCATCTCCATGCCATAGCGCACGGTGTACACCTCGCCCGAATCCAGCCAGCGGCGAATGGGCACCAGCAGTTCCTTCTTGTGCTTTGCAAACACTTTGGGGCAAAAGCAGTCACAGGTGGCCCAGTTGTTGATGTAGGGCAGGAACGCTTCCGTTTCAGCCAGCGCCCTGTCGTAGTCCCGGATAAGTTCGATCAGAAACGCGTGGAGGTTGTTCTCTTCGTAGTATCCATGCGGCAGGGCCTGTAAAAACACCTCTGCCTGCGCTGTGCCCGCGAGCTGTTTTGCCAGCCTGCGCAGAGCCGGAACGCGCACGCCGATCACCGTTTCCGGCGGCACGGTGGGCATCAACGCACTGTGAAAGGTGCGGTATGTTTCATCCCGCAGGGCAAACAGCTGCGCACGAATGATCTCTGCTTCCGGCTCCATCCTCTCTCCCTCCGTTCTTTTCTATTGTAGCAGAGCCGTATGGAAAAGCAAGGCCGTTCCGGCATTCTTTTCCGGTGCTTTAAGGAACATACAAAAATTGGGCTGGACATTTGTGCCGGAACATGCTATAATATCGTTCGTAAATGCGGGCATCGTACATCGGCTAGTATATCAGCCTTCCAAGCTGAGGAGGTGGGTTCGATTCCCATTGCCCGCTCCACGAAAAAGGCACGCTGATTTGTCTGGAATCAGCGTGCTTTTCTTATTATTTACCACGCTTTTTACCTCACATAGCAAAACAGCAGGCAGTTCCCGCAAAAAGGAGCTGCCTGCTGTTGTTTTTCATTCTGTCAGGCCCAGGGCTGCAAACTCTCTTGCAAGGCCGTCCTCGTACACGGTGGGGGCGATGCGGTCGCACAGCTGCTTCAGCCGCTCCGAGCCGTTGCCCATGCACACACTGATCCCGGCAGCCTGGGTCATCTGCAGGTCGTTATCGCTGTCGCCAAAGCCAATGGTATCTTCCTGCGGGTGACCCAGATGCCGGCAGATGGCCCGGATGCCGGTGCCCTTGTCGAATTTGCGGTTGATGAGCTCCCCGTTCACCATGCCGTCATCCATGGTGTCCAGATTGCTCTCGCAGAACACGAACTGGTCCTGATACAGCCGCTTGGCCTCGTCCAGATCGCGCAGGTGCTCAGCAATGTACACGATCTTGTAGATTGGCTGGCCGTCGTACCGGTCCAGCGGGGTCAGGCTCATGCCGTCCTGCATGGCCTTGCGCCAGCGGGCTGCTTCGCTGTTCAGGGGCTTGTCCGGTGCGTCGGCGGTAAACTTCCAGCGTGCGGTCATCTTCGGCCCGGCAAAGGTATCGTCACGGGACTCCAGCGTGTAGTCCACGCCGTGCTGCTCCAGCACGGCGCTCAGCCCGCTGCACTGTTCCGGCTCCATGGGCAGGTCCACCAGCACCTGCCCGTCGCAGAGCACATAGCCGCCCGCGCTGCAGATGGCACCGTCAAAACAGCCGTACTCCAGCAGCGGCGCGGTCATGCGCAGGTTGCGTCCGGTGCACAGAAACAGCTTGTGCCCGTTGGCCCGGGCCGCCCGCAGCGCCTGCAGGGTGCTGTCCGGGATGAGCATATCCCCCGGCGGCAGCAGGGTGCCGTCAATGTCCAAAAAGATCAGCTTACGGTTCATGCGTCCTCCTTTATCCGGATCGAACCACGGTCCACCACGCTGTAGCCCAGGGTGGTCTGGCGGACAGGACCGCCGTTTTCCGGGTGCTCCAGCATCTGCAGCAGCATCCGGGCGGCTTCCACACCCACCTGTTTCTGGTAAAAGCGCACGGTGGTCAGACCCGGCTCCACAACGCCGCCCACCCAGCTGTCGCCAATGCCGGCCAGACTGACCTGGGTGCCGATGGCGCGGCCTGCCGCCCTGAGTGCCCGCATGGCCCCCAGCGCCACCGTGTCGGTCACGCACACCACGCCGTCCAAATCCGGGCAGCAGGCCAGCAGCTCGTTCATGCAGCGCTCGCCCTCTTCCATGGTAAAGGCAGAGCAGCACAGCCGGGGCAGCTTGTCGCCGCCCAGCCCGGCAGCGTTCAGGGCGTCCTGCACACCCTGACGGCGCGCAAGCCCGACGGCCTGATCCCGCTCAGTGCCGCCGATGTACGCCAGCCTGCGGTGCCCGCAGGCCAGCATCCGCTGGGCCAGCTCCCGGGCCGCACTGCGATCATCGTTGTACACGCAGGGCACCTCCGGGAAGCGCTGCCCGGTGACCACCAGCGGCACCCGGCAGGCCTTGAAGGCCCGGGCCAGCTGAGGGCTGTAGTAGCACCCCAGCAGGATGATGCCCGCCACATGGTTGCGCTGCATGGCGGTCAGGTAGCCCAGCTCCCGCTGCTCGTCCAGCTCGGTGTTGCCCAGCAGAATCAGGTAGTTCTGTTGATCCAGTTCGCTGGCAATGCCGGCGGTGATCTGCCCCACCGACTGGGAGCTGATGCTGGGGGCAATGACCCCGATCTGGTTCACCCGGCCGGTGCGCAGAGTCTGCGCGGCGGCGTCCGGGCGGTAGCCTGTTTTTTCCACCACTTCCCGGATGGCTTCCCGCTTCTGTTCACTGAGCGGCCCGCCGTTGAGATAGCGGCTGACTGCCGCGCTGGACACGCCAGCCATTTTTGCAATGTCACTGATGGTCATGGGACAAGTTCCTCTCACACGCTCTGCATCCCGCAGATTGTAAACGTTTTCATTTTCTATTATAAACCGGCCTGCACCGTCCCGCAAGGGGTGCAATGGCCTGTTTTGTTGCAGCGGCATCCCCAGTTTTTGGCAGTCCTGCACAAATCCGCTTGCATCTGGCAAGCAGAATCCAACTCTTTTTTGCTATTCCGGCGGGCAGCCCTTACAGGACACCCATGTGCAGTGCCCGCAGCAGCAGGCCCAGCACCAGCACCACCAGCAGCAGGGTCAGGATGGTCCTGTTCCCGGTGCGCTTCTTTTTGGAGCTGCGGCGTGCCGGGGCGCTGCGCTTGCGGGCAGCCGTGCGGCTGTTGTTCGACGCTTTCCCGCCCGACGTCCTGCTGCCGGTACGGGCCGCAGGCTTCGCCGCTTTGCTCTGCCCGCGGGTGTTGTCGGCCGGGCGGGCCGCTTTCCGGGCACCGCACTGCTCCAGAAAGCTCTCGGCCTCCCGGTAATACTGGGCCAGCTCGTTTTCCCGGAAGGCGGTGTCCGCATACCCTTCTTCCAGGCTCTCGATGGCCTCATTGAACAGCAGTGCGGCCTGCGCTGCATCCTGTGCGTCGGCGGCGTGGGCCGCCTCGTTGCGGGCGGTGCGCACCGCGTTGCAGGCCCGGCGGGCCGCTCCGGGGTGCCGGGTATTGCCCAGCAGGTCCAGCGGTTTGGCGGCGTCCTTCTCCGGGTCCAGCAGCACCCGCATGCACAGGGTGGTGTCCAGCTGCTGCCAGCTGGTCTTGCCGCTCAGGTCCGGCATCCGGTCGTAATAGTCCGGGCTTTCCTTCTGGCGCTGGGCAATGTGCCGCAGCAGCGCGTCCAGACTGTGGCTGCCCGGCTTCTGCTCCCAGTGCCAGCGCAGCAGGCGGCGGCTGATCTCGTCGCATTCGGTCTTGATCTCAAATGCAGCCTGCAATGCTTCGTCCTGCATAATGGCCTCCTTTTTCCTTCTTGTGCAGAAAAGGCGGAGGTGGCACACGCCTTCCTCCGCCTTCTTTCTGCATTCTTTTACAGCATGAATTGATAATACACAAAGCCGCACAAGGCCACTGCCGCACAGACGATGGCCGTGATGGGCGGCACCCAGCGGATCAGCGCTTCGGCCACGCTGTCGCGGTCATCTTCCTCGTCCAGATCGTCGTCCGGCACTTCCTGCACCGGTTCGGCGCGGCGGGAGGGCGCGGGGATCACCCGGGTGCCCTCGTCGGCACTGCTGCCCGGGAACGCTGCCCGGGTGGATGCATCCAGCACACGGGTGTGCTCCTCGGCATCCTCCAGCGGCTCGCGGCGGAGCTCAAAGGGTTCCACCTCCTCGGCCGGGCTGCGGGGTGCGCTCACCACGCGGGTGGGCTCCTCGCCAGCGGGTGCAGCCCCCACGATGCGGGTAGGCTCTTCCGCTGCGGCGGGCTGCGCCGGAACTTCGGCTGCGGGCCGGGCAGGCTGCTCCGGCTGCAGCAGCGTGTTCAGCGCGTTCTGCAGCAGGATGCGGTCACACCGGCACTCGGTGCAGTAGACCGTATCTTCCTCTTTGGGATGGAATGCACCGCAGGCGCAGTACCAGCCGTTCTCAAACACCTGGGGCTGATACTTCAGGCCGGTGCGGTTCATGCGGCTTTCCAGCGCCTTCTGCAGCTCCGGGCTCAGGCGGCGGGGTGCCGACAGGCGCACCCGCTTGATGTCCTTGAGGTGCACCACGCGCTTGCCGTTGTACACGTTGACCAGCGAGACGTCCACACTGGTGATGGCCTTGGACGTAATGAACACGGCATCATCCATGCCGAACAGCTCGCCGGGCTTCACTTCGATGTCCCGGTACTCAAACTGATCCTCACACAGGATCACGCCGTCCACGCCCTTGCACTTGAAGTGCACTTCCAGAGCGGTCAGGGTCACGCGGGAAATGTTCTTGAAGGTCAGGCAGACGGCATTCTCGCCGCTGACATCCCCCCGCAGCAGCTCCACGCAGACAAACTGCACCGGGCTGCCCGGGGTGTAATAGTTCGCACGGGTCCGTGCGACCGGGTTGAAGTTTTCCTCCACGACACTCGCTCCTTTCCGGGGTCATTCCGTTGCTTCCGGGGCATCCTGCTCCGGTGCGGGGGCCTGCTCCGGCTGCTGACCGGTCGGCTGTTCTGCCGTCTCGGCCTGCTCGGCATGCTCTGCGGTCTCTGCCTTCTCGGCGGTCTCCACAGGCTGGGCAGGCTGCACAGTCTGCTCCGGCTGTCCGGCACCCACGTCCTCCAGGGGAGGCAGGGTGCCCCCAGCCATAATGGTGTTGAACTGCTGCTCGTTGAGCTTTTCGCGCTCCATCAGGGCCTTGGCCAGTGCGTGCAGCTGGTCGATGTGCTCCGTCAGGGTGCGGCGGCAGGTCTCGTAGGCCTCGTCGATGATATCCCGCATCTCGCCGTCGATCTCGGCTGCGGTGGTCTCACTGTAACCCTTGCCCTGGCCCAGATCACGGCCCAGGAAAGTCTCCTCCTGGGAGGTGCCGTAGACCACCGGGCCCAGACGCTCCGAGAAGCCGTACTTGGTGATCATCTGCCGGGCAATGTTGGTGGCCTGCTGCAGGTCGTTGGAGGCACCGGTGGAGATATCCTCCAGGATCAGCTGCTCGGCCACACGGCCGCCCAGGCTGGACACGATGTCCTCGAACATCTCGCCCTTGGTCACATAGCTGCGATCCTTTTCGGGCAGGTACATGGTGTAGCCGCCGGCCTGACCGCGGGGGATGATGGTGATCTCATGCACGCGGGGGTGGTGCTTGCAATAGAAGCCCGCCACGGCATGGCCGGCCTCGTGGTACGCGGTGAGCTTTTTCTCCTCCGGGGTGACCACACGGCTCTTCTTCTCCGGGCCGGCCATCACCTTCATGGAAGCCTCTTCGATGTCCTCCATGGTAATGGCCTTGCGGCTGCGGCGGGCTGCCAGCAGGGCAGCCTCGTTGACCAGGTTCTCCAGGTCGGCACCGGCAAAACCGGCGGTGCGCTGGGCGATGACCTTCAGCGACACATCCGGAGCCAGCGGCTTATTCTTGGTGTGCACCTTCAGGATCTCTTCGCGGCCCTTGACGTCCGGCAGACCCACATAGACCTGACGGTCAAAGCGGCCGGGGCGCAGCAGAGCCTTATCCAGGATGTCGGCACGGTTGGTGGCTGCCATGACGATGATGCCATCGTTGGCCTCAAAGCCGTCCATCTCCACCAGCAGCTGGTTCAAAGTCTGCTCGCGCTCGTCGTGGCCGCCGCCCAGACCGGCACCGCGCTGACGGCCCACTGCGTCGATCTCATCAATGAAAATGATGCATGGCATCGTCTTTTTTGCCTTGTCGAACAGGTCACGCACGCGGGATGCGCCCACGCCGACGTACATTTCCACAAAGTCGGAGCCGGAGATGGAATAGAACGGCACCCCTGCCTCACCGGCACAGGCACGGGCCAGCAGGGTCTTGCCGGTACCCGGAGGGCCCACCAGCAGCACGCCGTGGGGGATGCGGGCACCCAGCGTATTGAACTTGTCCGGGCTCTTGAGGAACTCCACCACTTCCTTGAGTTCCTCTTTTTCTTCGTCCTCACCGGCAACGTCGGCAAAGGTAGCGGTCTTTTTGTTCTCGCGCTCATCCTTCACGCGGGCCTTGCCCACGTTCATGATGCCGCCGCCGGCACCGCCGCCGCGCATCATGGAGAACAGCAGGAAACCGGTGCAGCCCAGCATGGCCAGATAGAACAGGATCTCCATCCAGGGGATGCTCTCCTTGAGCGGGGTATAATCATACTCCATCGGGGCATCGGGGTTTGCTTCGTCGTAGGCTGCAATGTAGCTGTCCACATTCTTGACGAACATGGAGGCATAGGGCAGCTTGTAGCGCACGGTCACGGTGCCGTCGCTGTTCTTCTCGGCCCCGGTGGAGCCGGAGGAGGAAGAGGACAGCATCCCGGACAGCAGCCCGCCGGTGGACTGCACCGTGCTTACGGACGACGGGTCCGGCAGGTCCAGCTTGCCCTCCTTGAGGGTCATGGTGAGCACACCGGTGTTCAGGTCCAGCGTGAACTTGGTGACCTGCAGGTTCTCAAAATACTGCACCGCCGTGGAGTAAACCATGGAGGACGAGCCGCCGCTGCTGCTGCCGCCGCCCAGCACGCTCCATACCATGAGCACGGCAGCCAGTGCCAGTGCCAGGATCAGCGGGTTGAAACGAGGTTTCTTCGGTTGCAAAAAAATCAACTCCAGTTCAGGGTGAATTTGATCCGGGACTTACTTCGTGTAGATCTCGGGCTTGAGCACGCCCACATAGGGCAGGTTGCGGTACTTTTCGTCGTAGTCCAGGCCATAGCCCACCACGAATTCGTCCGGCACCTGGAAGCCCTCGTAGTCGGGCTGAATGTCGGCCTTGCGGCGGCTGGGCTTGTCGAGGATGGTGCAGATCTTGACCGAGTTGGGGTTGCGCATCTTGAGCATGGGCACCAGCTTGGACAGGGTGACACCGGTGTCGAGGATATCCTCCACGATCAGCACATCCTTGCCGGACAGATCACCGTCCAGATCCTTGATGATCTTGACCAGACCGCTGGTCACGGTGTTGCTGCCGCCGTAGCTGGACACCACCATGAAGTCGATGTTGCAGGGGATGGTCACTGCCCGCATCAGGTCGGCCATAAAGACCACCGATCCCTTCAGGATGGACACCAGCACGAGGTTTTTGCCCTCGTAGTCCTTGCTGATGCGTGCACCCAGCTCCGCAACCTTGGCTTTCAGCTGTTCTTCCGAGACCAGAACGGTCTTGATGTCATCATTCATGCTCATGATGTTTCTCCTTTTTATCCCTTCAAGTTTCCTGTTCCATCTGCAGGATCTGCGTCGTGGTCTCATCCGGTGCAAGGCCCTCGGCAAAGCCGCTGCCGCACACCCAAAGCACCTCGCTGCCTGCTGCCAGCAGCGGCAGCGTGTCCCGCTGCTGCGCCGGGATGTCCGCTTCGTTCATCCATTTGCGCAGGCGGTTGTGCACCGCTCGCCCGGCGGGGCGGTAAACATCCCCCGGCTGGCGGGTGCGCAGAACAAGACCAGCATACAACGTAGTTATTCTAGCATAATCCGCCCGATTTTTTAAGTCTTTTTTATGAACGACTTGTATTTTTTCTTCAAAATCCGCCGGGAACACCCGTGCAGTCAGGGTTTTGCCCCCCGGCAGAGGCATCCGGGCCGGTTTTCCGGCCTGCAGGGCTGCGGTAAATGCGGCCGCCGCATCGGCGTCCCAGCCGGCGGATTCGGCCTGTGTTTCCTGCCGGAGCACCCCATCTGCCGCGCAGAAGCGGACCTTCCCGGTCAGCTGCACGGCTCCGCTGCCTTGCTGCACCAGCTGCGCCAACAGCCGGATATATTTTTCTTCCGGGTCCCGCACCGGGGCCGCCAGACGGTGCAGGGCCGTTTCCAGAATGGGCGCATCCGCTGCCGCCAGCGGCTCCAGCCGCCAGCACACGGGGTCCGTGTCCGACAGGCGGGCATCCATCAGCAGCGCTTCGGCCTTTTGAGCAAAGTAGGCGTCGGCCTGCGCCGCCTTCTCGCAGAAGCGGGCCAGATTTTCCACGGCTGCCTCGTTCGTGCTCTGCAAAGCAGGCAGTGCCGCCCGGCGCAGCCGGTTGCGGGCGTAGGCGTCCGTCTCGTTCGTCTCATCGGTGACCCATGTCTGCCCGGCCGCCCGGCAGACCGCCTCGGTGTCGACCCGGTTCAGGCAGAGCAGCGGCCGCAGATAACACCCGCGCCGGGGCCGGATGCCTGCCGCGCCGTGCAGCCCGGTGCCCCGGGCCAGCCGCAGCAGCAGCGTTTCGGCCTGGTCATTTGCAGTATGGGCCGTTGCCACGGCATCTATCCCCTCTTCGCACAGGCGTTCAAAGCAGGCATAGCGCAGGCGGCGGGCCCAGTCCTCCCCGGCGTGAGGCGGCGGCGCATCCACCGTGTCGGCCAGTTCTGCCGCGTGGAACACCCGCAGCGGCACCCCCAGTGCCCCGCAGGCCTGCCGCACAAAGGCTTCGTCCCGGTCGGCGGCGCCGCCGCGCAGGCCGTGGTTCACATGGCAGGCTGAGAGGGTGTAGCCGAACTCCGGCTGCAGCGCCCGCAACAGGAGCAGCAGCGCCATGCTGTCGGCCCCGCCGGAAACCGCCGCCGCCAGCCGCAGCGGCTGCCCCGGACACAAAAGCCGGTTCTGCAGGCAGAAATCCCGCACCGCAGCCCGGCAGTCTTTCTCGTTTTTCATCGGTTCAGCGCTTGAAATCCACATCCATGAAGCGGGTGTGGGCACCGTCCCAGCCCAGCGGCACGGTACTGGTCTCACCATGGCGGTTCTTGGCCACGATGCACTCGGCCGTGTCGGCATCCACCTCGGCACCGTCCGGGTTCTGGCTGGCGTAATAGGAATCGCGGTACAGGAACAGGACGCAGTCGGCGTCCTGCTCGATGGAACCGGAATCACGCAGGTCGGACAGCTGGGGCCGGTGGCTGGAGTTGTTGCCCTGTTTTTCCACCGCACGGGACAGCTGGCTCAGGGCAATGATGGGCACGTTCATTTCCTTGGCCATGATCTTGAGGTTCCGGGTGATAGAACTGATTTCCTGCACGCGGTTCTCGGTGCGCTGGCCGGTGGTCATCAGCTGCAGATAGTCGATGACGATCAGACCTACGTTGGGGCGGGTGGGGTCCTGGTTCACCCGGCGGATCTTGGCCTTCATCTCGGTGATGGTGATGCCCGAGGTATCATCCATATAAATGGGCGCGTCATGGAGCTTCTCGGTGGCAAGGGCCAGGTACTCCCAGTCCTCCGCCCGGAGGGCGCCGGTGCGGAACGCCTGGCTGTCGATGCCGGCCTCCGCCGAGAGGATCCGGTTGGTCAGCTGCTCCTTGGTCATTTCGAGGCTGAAGATGGCCACCGGTACTTTCTGCTGCATGGCTACACGGGTGGCAATGTTCAGCGCAAAACTGGTCTTGCCCATACCGGGGCGGGCAGCCAGAATAATCAGGTCGCCGCGGCCAAGGCCGGTGAGCACGGTGTCCAGCAGGCGGAATCCTGTAGGGATGCCCTTGTACTTATCGGCATCCGGGCCGCTGATCTTCTGCAGATTGGTCAGCGTTTCCACCATGCTGGAAGAAAGGGGCGTCAGGGCGCTGGAATCCCGCCCGGAGCGGATCTCATAAATGCGCTGCTCGGCGTTTTCCAGCAGCAGGTCCGCGTCCGGCTCGTCGCCCGCATCCTGCAAGATATCTTTCGCCAC
>OLPG01001846.1_pt1 | contig 16443 bp, 16 predicted proteins | sample 1672311 | NCBI WGS metagenome assembly OLPG01 (sample SAMEA3136670, study PRJEB25190) | human gut metagenome | biome: human gut; feature: human-associated habitat; material: faeces | place: Austria | collected 2013
CAAACTGAAGATGATCTTTAAACTCCTGTTTGAAAAGTCCAAGGTGATAATTAAGTCCGATTCCTTCTCCCGGAAGTCCCAGAGTTGCGATGGAATCCAGGAAGCAGGCTGCCAGACGGCCAAGGCCGCCGTTTCCAAGAGATGGCTCCGGCTCGATCTCCTCGATCATGGAAAGCTCTTTTCCGTTTTCTTTGAGATATTTGGAAACTTCGTCATAAACACCGAGATTGATCAGGTTGTTGGAGAGAAGTTTACCAATAAGGAACTCTGCGGAAATATAATAAATCTTCTTTTTTCCTTCCTGATATCCGCGGCCTTTCAGCTGCTCCTTTGTCCAGGAGAGAAGTCCGTGATAGATTTCCTCGTTTGTACAGTCTTTTACATTTTTGTTATATTTGTCTTCGAATACTTTGCTTAATGTTTCCATTTTTGATCTCCTTTCATGGATCTTTATGGGATGAAATGTGTTTTTACAAGGTTGTTTGCTTTGTTTTTGATGATATTAGGATATCATGTGATGCAATGCAAAAATATAACAATCCTGTCATGATATACAAAATATTTGTCAGACTGACTGCCGCATGCTCTTTCTATACCTATGTGGAGAAACCTCATTGGCCTGCTGAAATTTCTTGATAAAATAGCTTGTACTGTTAAATCCCACGTTCATGGCAATCTCCGTCACCGGTGCGTCCGAATGGGTAAGAAGATATTTCGCCTTCTCCATACGGAAATCATTGATATATTCCACCAGAGTTTTTCCCGTATACTGGCGGAAAAGCTTCATAAAATAATACTCGCTGTAATTGGACAGCCCGGAAAGTTCCGAAACTGTAAGGTTTTCCTGGTAATGAAGGCTGATATGATCCAGAACTTCCTTCACTGCCGCAAGGCTTTTATTCTGCTCTGTGCTTACCGGAATGATATAATGTTTCGTCAGCATCTCGTAAAAGAAATCAAAGAACAGCATTTTGAGCTTCACATAAAAGTACGGTTTCTTCTTTGTATGGCAGGTATGGATCTCCATAAAAATCTCTTTAAGCTTCTCATACCCGGAATCGCCTTCTTCTATATGATGACAGAATTCTGCCCTGTTTTCCATCAGAGGGGAGACCACACATTCCTGGCAGATATCTCCCGGCTGCCCGGCCAAAAATCCCAGGCCAAACACCACACTTTTATAATAGAGAGGATTGTTTAAATCTGTCCGCATACTGTGAAGAACCCCGCAGTTTACGATCAGGATATCTCCCTTTTTCAACCGGATACTCTCCCGGTTCAGTCTGGCAAAACCGCTGCCTTTCTCAATATACATGATCTCCATCTCACTGTGCCAGTGGTCATACAGCGCATGGAAGATCTCACAGTCCCCCGTGTACGTCTCCACCGGCAGCTCAAAGGAGCCGTGGGGGCTTAATTCTTTTAAATTATCATCCACTTCGGATACGTGAAGAGGATTTTTTTCGGATATATCTGTTCCTGGCATGGTTTCCTCCGTGAGTCAAGTTTTGTTCGACTGCTCTTAGTCTAACGGATATTTCCAGCCATGACAATATTATATTTTCTCCTTTTCCTTTTTATGACTGACAAAAACGGCAGCTATCAACCTCAATCTTGACTTTTCCCCTCCCAACTGCTATATATAATATTTAGAATAAAATAATTTGATTATAAAAGGAACGATAACCACCATGAATCCATTAAAAAAAGCTTACTGCCGTATTTTCCAGAATGTCTTTAAATTCGCCCTTCCTCTGCTGCCTTACCGCAATCCAAAGATCATCGGAAGCGTCAAAGGTATACCGGAAGTTCTGGAAAAAAGAGGTTATAACAACGTGCTTATTATCACAGACGCAGGCATCCGAAGTCTTGGCCTTACCGAACGCCTGGAGCAGACTCTGAGACGAAACTGCATTTCCTACCAGATCTACGACAAAACCGTAGCCAATCCCACAACCGTCAATGTAGACGAAGCCCTTCATATGTATCTGGACAATGACTGCCAGGCAATTATCGGTTTCGGCGGCGGTTCCAGTATGGACTGTGCAAAAGCTACCGCAGCCCGCATTGCCAAACCGCACCAGTCTCTGGCACAGATGAAAGGAATCCTGAAAGTCCACAAAAAACTGCCTCTTCTCATCGCCATCCCCACAACTGCCGGAACCGGAAGTGAAACCACACTTGCAGCCGTGATCACCGATGCAAAAACCCGCCATAAATACGCCATCAACGATTTTCCACTGATCCCACGGTATGCAGTTCTTGATCCGAAGGTTACCTTAAGCCTTCCGCCGTTTATCACCGCCACTACCGGAATGGACGCCTTAACCCATGCAGTGGAAGCCTACATTGGAAATTCCACCACACCAGGCACACGGAAAAACGCCCTGGATGCAGTCCAGCTGATCTTTGAAAATCTGGATACCGCCTATACAGACGGCAATAATATTGAGGCAAGACGAAATATGCTCCGCGCTTCCTATTTTGCAGGCTGCGCTTTCACAAAATCCTATGTGGGATATGTCCACGCAGTTGCCCATTCCCTCGGTGGAAAATATAACGTTCCTCACGGACTTGCCAATGCCGTGATCCTGCCTATGGTTCTGGAAACCTACGGTGACAGCATCACCCATAAACTCCGTAACCTTTCTCTGGCCGCAGGGCTCTGCGACAAACAGGAGGATGATAAAACTGCTGCCCGGATGTTCATTGACGCGGTAAAAGACATGAAAAAGCGTTTCGGCATTGGAGATTATATTCCGGAAATCCAGGAAACCGATATCCCGGAGCTTTCCCATTATGCAGACAAAGAGGCCAATCCTCTGTACCCGGTTCCTGTGCTGATGGATGCCAGCGAACTGGAAACCTTGTATTACAGACTGATGCCGCCGGCTGGTAACCGCTGATCATGCATCCTATTTTATAAGAAAGGACTATCATTCCATGGAAAAAGAACAGATCACCCAGCTTCTGGAAAAACAGCGCCAGTACTTCTATTCCGGTGCAACTTTAAATCTCGATTTTCGTATCAGCGCCCTGAAACGCCTCCGTGCCTCCATCCAAAAACACGAAACGCAAATCCATGCAGCCCTCCGAAAGGACCTGGGAAAAAGCAATTTCGAGAGCTATATGTGCGAGACTGGACTGGTGCTCTCCGAGATCACACATATGCTGAAAAATATCCGTTCATACGCAAAGGAAGAAACCGTACCAACTCCGCTGGCACAGTTCCATTCCCGCAGTTTCCGCAAGCCATCTCCATACGGAGTGGTTCTCATCATGAGTCCATGGAACTATCCGTTCCTTCTCACCATAGAACCACTTGTAGATGCCATTGCTGCCGGAAACACAGCCATCATGAAACCAAGCGCTTACTCTCCGGCAACCAGCGAAGTGATCCGCCTTCTGATCCATGAATGTTTTGACCCTAAATATGTATCGGTTGTTACCGGCGGCCGCGCGGAAAATACCCATCTTCTCAGTCTGCACTTCGATTACATCTTTTTCACCGGAAGCCAGGCTGTAGGAAAGGAAGTCATGCGGAAAGCATCGGAATACCTCACCCCGGTCACACTGGAGCTTGGAGGAAAAAGCCCCTGCATCGTGGATAAAACCGCCAATCTCCGTCTTGCAGCCAAACGTATCGTATTCGGTAAATTCTTAAACTGCGGACAGACCTGCGTGGCTCCGGACTATATTTACTGCGACCCTGAGATCAAAGACGCCCTGGTAGCAGAACTCCGCCGCCAGATCAGCCGCCAGTATGGCAAAGAACCTCTGAAAAACCGGGATTACGGAAAAATCATCAACGAAAAACATTTCGACCGTATCAACAGCCTGATCGATCCTGCCAAAACCGTCTGTGGCGGCGGTTCCAGCCGTGAAACACTTCAGATCGAACCCACGGTTCTTGATAACGTAACCTTCGACGATCCGGTTATGCAGCAGGAGATCTTCGGCCCGGTACTTCCGATCCTCACCTACGACTCTCTCGGAAGTGCCGTAGCAAAGATCAACTCCATGGCTCATCCACTGGCCCTCTACCTCTTCACCAGCGACGAAAAAAACGCCCGGGAAGTAACTTCCCGGTGCGGTTTCGGCGGAGGCTGCATCAACGATGTCCTCATCCATCTGGCCACCAGCAATATGGGCTTCGGCGGCTTCGGCGAAAGCGGCATGGGCTCCTACCACGGCATCGACGGCTTCCGGACATTTTCGCACTATAAGAGCATCGTGGATAAGAAAACCTGGATTGATCTTCCTATGCGGTATCAGAAGTATCGGAAGGTTTATGAGAAGATGGTTCGGATGTTTATGCGATAGATACAGACAGAGGACGATGATATCTGCATCGTCCTCTTTTTTTCCTCCCGCCTTTTAGTATTTTCTGAAGTAACTACAGATTACCCGCTGAGAGAAATGAACCGGCTTTTACTTTTTTAATATAACGTTTTCAAAGCCTCGGCCCGTACATAACCCAATTGTTTTCCATCTGTAACTTCTACATATTCAGTATCTTTGTACTCCATGCTGCTACCATGACTATATAATTTTGTGCCGGCTTTAAAACTTCCTGTTTTTACAAAGAGAAGATCATCATTTCTTATATCAACATTCTGCATTACTTCGTATTTTGGATTATTTAACTCCGCAAAAAATCCTATGTTGTTATTAAAATTGTCTTTTACGGTAATCTGAAATGTAGCAACATAGATTGCAATTACCAGAAAAATTGAAATGATATTCAAAATTGCTTCTCCCTTTTTGCTTGTAATATCTGCTAGTACTTTTATCTGTCCAGGTATTAACGCAACCTCAATCAAAACAAGACCAACAATTAATGATGTAAAAAATATATTTTTCATCAGAAAATCAAAATGTCCTATTACTATATAACTTCCTTTTGAGAGATTATCTCCCCAGGCCGCAGAATCAATCATAAGTAATACATACATAAAAATGGTCATGATCATTAAACCTTTTACACAGGTTGCTATTTTGTGTGATATTGTTTTCTTCGTAAATCCGTAAAAAAATATGTAGCCTCCACCCAAAAATGCGATTATGGCCGTAATCATAAATAATATAGATCCTATATTACTGATGATCGTATACCCCAATCCAATTCCCAATATTGCCAGAAATATTATAAGTGCTCCCAAATCCACTATAATAAACATTTGTGTTTCCTCCCTTTCCTAATCACGTTAGTGTTTTTTGATATGTCTATAGATTAGCAGATGGATAGTCATAGTCGGGTTTTACTTTTTTTTATAAATTTTGAGAACTTTTGGAGCTGCAATCTGAATTATACAGCAGGAATTTATATAACATATAGCAAAAGGGAGAATACCTGCTGAAGTCATTCTCCCTTTATTTATCAGTCAGCACAAACACATTCTTCCCACACATTTTTATTTGCATTCCAGATCTCATCAAATTGTTCTTCCGGAACCGGAACTGTATCTCTACCTACCTCTATAGTAAGACTGGGAATTCCTTTCTGGCTGATTGCCCAGTCTTTATAACCGGCAGGGTCAAGAGACTGATAATCTGCATCCATGACATATCCGGTTAATGCTGAAATCCGCTCTCCGAATGCCTTCGTATCTTCATAAAGCTGTCCTTCCTGTCCGAAATACCAGTAAATTACATTTCCCTGTGCATGATAACTTACTGTTCTGGCAAAATTCTGTTCTTCAGTAAGTGTGATCATTGCATCTGTCTCTTTCTCACTTCCAGGATATGGTCCCTTATAATGTGACGAAGAGGGATGTCCGACAGGATCTGCATAAGAATCCCACAGTGCATCAAAATTACGGTTAAGATCAATTCCGCATCCATTTGATTTCCAGTTTATCAGATAATCTCCCTGCGCTTCCTGTCCATCAAGTGCTGCAATACCCGTCACTTTTGTTCTCATCTCTTCTGTCTGAAGTCCTGAAAGTCCCTTCTGACTTATAGCAACACCATCCGGATTTACCATAGGCATAACATGGATCTGGCAGTTTTCCCACATTTCTTTGTATGGAACTTCATTACAGGATTTCTCATCTACATTTTGTAAGTCAGATAATTGTTCATAATCATCGTTATTTGCAATATGCTCCAGGAAAGCTTCTGCCTGTTTCATTACAAGCTAACATGTTATATATTCTCTTGCGTGAATACCGGCATTAATAAAAATCTTCTTTTCCGCATTTGTATCTCCTATAACCAGATCATATAATTCCCGGCCATCTGCACTCTGTCCAAGAGAACTGATCTGAATATATGCCCCGTATTTTTCCTGGAGCTTTTCAATATCATCTTGCATATTTTCATAAGTATATTGCTCGAGATACTGATCTGCGTAAAAATCCCCTTGCATTTCATCTTCTGCCATACATGGTTTCAGCGAAATTTCTGATACCAAAGCCATAGCGCTTAAAGCCAATATATATGCTTTTATTTTCATGCTTTTATTTCATACTTTTGATCTCTTTTCTATGAAAATAATTCTCACAGATACTATTGAGGTTTACAGTTTTTTGTTTACAGTCTGTTTCATATTTGTAATAATAAATCCATTCTTATTATTTGATTTTTTGAGATTTATTTTATATGTTCCCATCAATCCATAATTTACTTTATCCCAGGAATTATAAAGATACACATTGTATGTAACTTCATATGTCTGCAAACCTGTTTTTACTATTTTACGGACAGATCCTTTAGGTCTCGCTTCTCCCCAATCTCCCATTTTATAGATGATCTTATTGTTTTTATTGTAGATCAGATAAGCTGGATTTTTGGAATAACGATATGTATTCATCTTTTTAAATGTTACTTTTGTCGTGTTAAAATACAGCTTCATTTGAGGCTGTATTTTTTTCTTAACATAAGAGAAACTTTGACCGTTTAATTTGTAGTCAGGGATAGCTACCATTGTTGTTTTGGCATAATCATCAAATTTAAACTGATAATTCCTAAGGCATCCCAAGCCCATATAATAATCAAAATTTCGCATCATTTTTGCAACTGATTTTTGATATGCTTTCGTAACATCCTTCCTGGCAAATGCTGAAGCAGAAAGTGGAAATGAAAACAACATAATCACTGATAACATTATCGCTAAAAAATATTTAAATTTCTTTTTCATTATTATCCCTCCCTCACTATACTCCCCGGTGAATATTCCTTCCCGAACATATTTATTATATTCTTACATATCATCGAACTATCTTCTTACTGAAAATCCAAATAATCCGCAAGCGCATATCCATGATTTCCCATATAATAAATTTCATAAAAACCATTTCCGGCACTTGCTACAAAGCTGACTGTCGAACCAAGTGGAATCTGGCAGATTTCGCCTGAATCTACATCCGGAGCCGGACGAAGTGTAATACTTTCTTTACAGTTTACTACACGACAGGTATCATAAGCTGAACTGTTTCCCGCAGATGACAGATAATTTGCCAATGCGTATCCATTATTTCCATTATATGAAATATAATAAAATCCATTGGAAGCTGTACTGATATAAGACACTGCCGATCCCAGTGGAATCTGACAGATTTCACTGGCAGAAGTACTTGGATTTGTTCTCAGCGTAATGCTCTGCTTGCAGTTTACAACATAATATGTCGGATAAGCTGATGAATAACTGGAAGTCACATTACCAGATGATTTATATATAGATAAATAAGACGCCAGTCCATATCCTGTACTTCCATTATAAATAATTTTATAAAAACCATTCTGAGCTGTCTCGATATAACTTACTGCTGAGCCCAGTGGAATCTGGCAGATTTCACTGGCAGAAGTACTTGGACTTGTCCGTAATGTAATGCTCTGCTTACAATTTACAACATAGTATGTCGGATACATGATCGTAGAAGGCTGTGATGAAAAGCTGTAATAAGAATCTGCCGGTTTATCTGTTGATAAATATGCTGCAAGTCCATATCCTGTTGCTCCATTGTAAACAATTTTATAAAAGCCATTCTGAGCTGATTCAATATAACTTACTGCTGAACCATAAGGAATCTGACAAAGCTCACCCGATGATACATCCGGCTGAGGGCGTAATGTAATGCTCTCTTTACAATTCACTACATAATATGTCTCATACTTCGGATAACTCTTCTGTGTTTCAGTTGATGTCTTCGCAGCTGCTGAAACAGGAACCGAAACAGTCATTCCAACAGCCAGACATAATGTTAAACAGCAACTTAAAAAAGCATTTTTTCTTCTCATATCCACACTCTCCTTGTCTTCTCAGTTTTTCAACTGTATCTTATACAAAGTATATCATTGTAATCAGCTTCATACGAGTTACTGTTGTAAAACACCTCTGTTTTTTAAGCGAAATAATTACGGTTTTTCATCCTTCTTTACTCTCACATATCTCATCAAATTCCTCAAGAGATATCGGAGTTTTATCTCTCAGCTCATTTCCATAATGGCTGACTTCCACACCTTTCACTTCTTTTTCCGTGTACACGAAAGTCTGTTCTTCCTTAGACCTCCATACTACACTACCCCCATCTTCCAGTTTTCCGATCATATAAAACTGTGCCACCGTCGGATCACTGATCGCACTCACAGAAATCTCCGTACTGGATACGATGTTAAAAATATCTCTGACTCCATAATCATCTGGAAGTTCAACAACTATGCAGTCATCTTCCTTATCCGAAACAACAGTCTCGCTTTTTCCACATCCTGTCATCAGTGTCGCTGTAATACCCAAACATAAAATCCCTGCAAAAATCTGTGTTTTCTTCATATTTTTTTCCTCCCACCTGTTGGTATTTTTTGAAGTGACTATAGGTTACCAGATGAGAGGAACCAGCCGGGTTTTACTTTTTTTTACGATTGAATGCCGTTTTTATGGTTACAAAAACTATCGCACTGACAAGTACCACCGTAACACGGACTGTACAAAGCAACAGTGCCGCTTTTTTTGATGGACATGTAAATACGCCTGAAACAAAGTTTTTCATTGTTGGAAGCACTATACGATCCAATGCATGCATCGCATAAATATATAATGAAAACTTTCCACACCAGGAAAGAAACTTACTGGCTGTTTTATTTTTTTCATTAATAAACTGAGAAAACTTTGCTACAAAATAAGTTCCGCATACCGGGCCTGCCACAGAAATAACTCCGGTATAAGCAGCTTTATGCATTGCAACACCGCCCCACTTCGCACATATTCCCCATACGAACAGCCCCAGTATGATGCTTTCCGGAGATATTTCTTTTATATTCTTTTCAAATATCTGTTTCTTTTTCATTATGTATCCGATATGGTAAAAAAGCATTCCATACATGCCTGTCTGAATTCCAAATGGAAGCCATACCTTTTCTTTCAGCTGTGCAGCCAGAATTGCCAGCGCAATTACCAATATCCACATTGAAATATTATATTCCTCAGATACTTTCTTCACGCATAAATAGCAAATCTGACAGATAAATAACGCCACCAGAAACCATGTCATTCCAATCATTGGCACAGAATGCTTATCAATTCCTTTCGGCATATTACTTCCTGATGCATAAAAAAGTGCTCTTAAAAATTTCCATTTTCCTTCCATCCTGTTTCTTTAATGTCTTTTTTATTTTTTCAAAAAATTTCCTCTTTCTTTATACAATTTTAAGAAGCTTTTATGATAATCACAACATGGGGCGCAGTTTGTGGACAGTTTTTCTGTCTGATTTTGATGATTTTTCAAAAAAATAGACTAATTTTGTTTCCACGTGTATGTTATACTCTAAATATCTACAGTATCTACGAAATGGTTTTTACATATGTCTATATTTTCTGATTTATTTAAATATTATATCCATGAGAAAAATATTAAAGTCATGTCTCTTGCTCATTACTGCAATCTGGAACGTTCTACCGTTTATAAATTCATTAACGGAAAACGTGAACCAATGTCCATGGAGCTGGTAGAGCAGATTGCCCGTTTTATACAGCTTACCCCTCCTGAGACATATAAATTTAAGGAAGCCTGGAAAATGGCACGCATGGGTGAAAATACTTATTATATCCGAAAGAGTATGGAACGTTTTTTATCCGATTTTCCCAATAAATCCACTCCGGCTTCATATAGTGCTCCTCTCCAGGAAAATATGTCAGGAACTCCTTCAACCACCCCAAACTGTCTTCTGCTGAATTCCAGGCAGGCAGTGGATTCTTCTGTTCGCCGTATCTTACTTTCCGAAGCATCAAAAAAGGACGGCCGGATTTCTCTTTTTCTGCAGCCCGACTATCCTTTCTTGCTCCATTTATTATCTACCATTCAACCTGCCGGCACCCTGCAAATCGATCATATTTTCAGTCTGAACCGTACGGCACAATTTACAGAAGCCCATGAACTTTATGAGCTTTATTATTTAAGAAATCTTTTTCCTATCTATATGAACAAACTGGATTACCGTATCCATTGCTTTTATACAAACGAGATTTCGCATTTTAAAAATCTCTCTGCACTGCCTTATATGATTCTGACTTCGGAATATGCCATTACATGTTCTTCCGATTATCAGATGGGAATTTTATATCAGGATTCGGAAATTTTACAGGCATTGTGGAATCTTTTCCGCTCCCATCAGGATCTCTGCCAGCCTGTATTCCAGACCTTTCCCATCGTTGCAGATGATCTTCCGTCCCTTTTCCAGTTTGTTGCAAACACAAGGGCTTCTGCCGATGTATCAATTTTCATTCAACCTGAAGCATGTATTTTACCATTTCTGCGAAGAGATCTGCTGGAAGAGATTTTTAATTACAATATTCCCGGAGCAGATGCTGTTATCTCTATGGCGGATACTTTATTTATCGATAATATGCAACGGATCAAAGATGAAAAATTTATCATATACTTTACAGAATATTGTATGACACGCTTTCTGCAGGATGGATTATTCGAAGAAATCCCATCCACGTTTTACCATCCTCTGACTGTGAAACAACGTATCCGTATCCTTCATGAAATAACTCAGTGTTGTCAGAATGGTACTTATCGGATTCTGAAAAAACCTTTGAATCATCTTTCTGAAAATCTTCGAATGGCTCTTTGTGGAAATACGTGTTCTCTTACCTATCAGACAAATGCAGGTGAGCATATGTGCTTTGCCATTACAGAACCTTTTATCCTTCAGATTTTTCAGGATTTCCTGACAGACATGGATTCGGATGTCTATTACACGCCGGATGAGGCTGTTGCGATCATTGACCGTATGATCCGGCAAATGGAGGCAAAATAATATATGAGAAATCAAAAAGAATGCCGTTCCATCATTTCATTCATTTGATGACAGAACAGCATTCTTTTTATTTATAAATAATATTCCCCTCTACTTCTTAGTCGTGACCGTCTTAGCCGCAGACCATGCAGAATAGTATGTTTTTCCATTAACTTCCTTATATGTTCTGACCCGGACGTAATACTTTTTGCTGCCAGTCAGCCGCTTACAAGTTTCTACTGTCTTCTTGTTATTTTTGACAGATACAGTTGTTCCATTGGAAAAATTGGAATTTCTTGAATACTGAATCTGATATCCTGTTGTTTGTACAGACTGTTCTTTCCATCTTACCCGAAATCCTTTTGATACAGATGCAATTGCTGCAATGGATGTTGCAGCCGGTTTAATTACAAACGTTTTGGTAACAGATCCCTGATAGTAGCTGCCTTTAAAAGTTACTTTTATCCCATAACTTCCGACATTTTTTCTGCCGGATGGGTAACTTACCGTGTAATAAGAGGAATTGATTGCCGCACCATTGCTTCCCTTTACAACTACAGATGGTTTTCGCACTTTTCCATTGTATGTACAACTTGACGGAGACAGTGAAATTTTGTTCGCCGCATAAAGAACTGTCGTTCCGTTAGTGGCGCCGCAGGAACAAGTCTTTACGATCTTTCCGTTGGCTTTCGGAGTTGCTTTTGTAATAACATTTTTATAAGCATGCGTATGAGACGGATTTATTTTAATTGTGTAATCTACACTAGAATAGCCACTTCCGTCTTTCGCTACCTTCAGATAATAGGTTCCTGCTGAAAGACGGATCTTTGGCATGGTTTTCGAGGAATCAGTTCCTCTCAAATCATAAGTCTTCAGCTTCGAAAAACTTGAATTGTACAGATCGACACACCAGTAGTATCCATTTGATTCCATATATTTATGAGTAAATTTTAATGAAACAGAATCTATTTTTGATACTTTAAATTTATACCAGTCCACATCCGAGTATTTCATTATGCTTCCATAATATGTTTTATTGATACTGATTGTATTTGCGGAATTGTAGTCATCATTAAACTCTTTTTCCCAGACACTTGATGCAGTATAGTTTATTTTTACATTATAGTTTACTTCTTTATACCCACTTCCACCTTTTTGCACTTTTATATAATAAGTACCTGCCGGAACACCAATATTTTCCCCGGTAGCTGAAGTGTTATTTCCCTGATAATAATAGTAATTCAGACAGTTCATTTCCGGGTTATACAAGTATGCTTCCCAGTAATTTCCCGATTCTTCCACATAATCATGGCCAAATTTCAGTGAAATATATCCCGGACTTGATATTTTAAATTTATACCAGTCTACGTCCGAATATTTCATTATGCTTCCGTAATATGTTTTATTGGTATCCAGAGTCATAACATTTGGTGAAGAATAGGTATCGTTGAACTCTTTTTCCCAGATACTGGATGAAGTATAATTTACTTTTATGTTGTAATTAACGTCTTTATATCCACTTCCGCCTTTTTTTACTTTTATATAATAAGTACCTGCCGGAACGCCGATGTTTCCTCCTGTGACCGATGTCTCTGTGCCACGGTAATCATAACTGTTTAAACAGGATTTATCCATGTCATAAAGATATGCCTCCCAGTAATTTCCTGAGGAATCCACATAATCATGGGTAAATTTAAATGAAATATATCCTGGATTCGATATCCGGAATTTATACCAGCTAACATCATCATAACTTTTTATATAATCTGTATAGGTTGCATTCACACTGATAACCGATGCTGTATCTGCTGTCGTGTTATTCCCGGATATACTGGTTCCTGCCGCATCCGTTGTAAATTCCGGCTCTTCCAGTTCAATCTGCTGTGAAGATTCCAGCTGCATCTCATCCGTTTCCGAATCTGAAAAATCATCGGTAATGTCTATCTCTTCCACTTCACTCTCCGGATTTTCCAGATCTGGCTGTTCTCCCACAATTTCCAGATTTTCCTCTTCGCTGTCGTTTTCCGTTTCTGTAGCAGCCGGTTCTGTTTCTTCCTCTTTCGCATCTGCAAAAACTTCCGCACTGTCGAAATTTTCTGCCGGAACATCCAGCTCCTGCGCGCCGGCAATAACAGGCTGAACAGCAAGCGTAAGTGTCAGCACTACAGAAGCAAACTGTTTTAATCTTTTCTTCTTCATTCGCAAAATCCTCCTTTTTTCAGATATGTCTTGTGCAAATTATACCATCATTGTCAAATATTCACAAGATTCTTTGTGCACTCAGCAAGATATCTTATAATTTTCCTCTACAATCCTGAATACAAAAAAATCTGTTCTACATGATCTCTCAGTAAAACAGATTTTTTCTTCAACTATATATGTGTCCGTAACAGATAAATTATCTTAATGCATCCTTCATCTCTTTCACATACGCCTTTACCTTCGGCACACAATCTTTGCCGTATGTTCCGCAGAGTTTTACGATGGCCGAACCAACAATGGCTCCGTCAGACTGATCGGCCATTTTTTTTGCCTGCTCCGGGGTAGAGATTCCGAATCCTACCGCACATGGAATATCTTTCTGGGATTTTACCAGTTTTACCATGGCTCCGATATCCGTTGTGATGTTGGTACGCATTCCGGTAACACCCAGGGATGATACGCAGTATACAAAGCCTTCTGCCTCTTTCGCGATCATGGCAATCCGCTCATGGGAGGTCGGTGCTATCAGGGAGATCAGATCCAGGCCGTACTGTTTGCATACAACGTCGAACTCTTCTTTTTCCTCGAAGGGAACGTCCGGAAGGATCAGTCCGTCCATTCCAACTTCTGCTGCTTTTTTGATAAAGCGCTCAGTTCCGTAGGAAAATACTACGTTGGCATAGGTCATAAATACCATTGGAATTGTTGTGTTTTTACGTATTTTTTCTACCATTGCAAAAACTTTATCTGTGGTAACGCCTCCGGACAGTGCCCGGATGTTGGCTGCCTGAATCACCGGTCCCTCTGCAGTAGGATCTGAAAACGGGATTCCAAGTTCGATCAGGTCTGCCCCTGCTTCTTCCATTGCATATACCAGCTGCTCGGTAACCTCCAGTGACGGATCTCCGCAGGTTAAAAAAGGAATAAATGCCTTTCCGTTTGCAAATGCTTCTGTGATTCTACTCATGAATATCCTCCCCTCTGTAGCGGGCGATTGCCGCACAGTCTTTATCTCCACGTCCTGAAATGGTAACTACCATGATCTTGTCTTTTCCAAGTGTTGGTGCGATCTTTTTCGCATAGGCTACTGCATGGGCACTTTCAATTGCAGGAATAATTCCTTCTGTTCTGGAAAGATACTCAAATGCGTCTACTGCCTCGTCGTCAGTTACCGGCACATATTCCGCTCTTCCGATATCGTAAAGGTGTGCATGCTCCGGTCCTACCCCCGGGTAATCCAAACCTGCGGAGATGGAGTATACCGGTGCGATCTGTCCGTATTCATCCTGGCAGAAATAGGATTTCATGCCATGGAAAATTCCAAGACGGCCGGTTGCGATGGTTGCTGCTGTCTCTGCGGTATTCACACCGCGGCCTGCTGCCTCGCAGCCGATAAGCCGGACATCTTTGTCCTCAATAAAATTATAAAAAGTTCCGATGGCATTGGAGCCGCCGCCTACACAGGCCAGAACAACATCCGGAAGCCTGCCTTCTTTTTCCAGCATCTGCTCTTTGATCTCCTTGGAAATGACTGCCTGAAAATCACGGACGATAGTTGGGAACGGGTGTGGTCCCATAACAGATCCCAGTACATAGTGGGTATCTGCAATACGGTTTGTCCACTCACGCATGGTCTCGGAAACGGCGTCTTTTAAAGTTGCAGTTCCGCTTGTAACTGCATGGACTTTTGCACCGAGAAGACGCATTTTGTATACATTCAGTGCCTGGCGCTCTGTATCCTCTTTTCCCATGAAAACCTCACACTCCATGCCCATCAGTGCTGCTGCGGTTGCAGTTGCCACGCCGTGCTGACCTGCGCCGGTCTCTGCAATGACACGGGTCTTGCCCATTTTTTTTGCCAGAAGTACCTGACCTAATACGTTGTTGATCTTGTGTGCGCCTGTGTGGTTCAGATCCTCACGTTTCAGATAGATTTTGGCTCCGCCCAGATCTTCGGTCATGTGTGCCGCATAGTAAAGACGGGAAGGTCTTCCTGCGTATTCATTGAGAAGCTCTGTGAGCTCGCGGTTGAATTCTGGGTCGTTTTTGTAATGGTTGTATGCTTCCTCAAGCTCCAGAACGGCGTTCATCAGTGTTTCCGGGATGTACTGTCCGCCATGGATGCCGAATCTTCCTTTTGACATGTTATATTTCCTCCTTTATGTTCCTCACGGCCTGTACCGCTTTTAATATTTTATCCGGGTCTTTGTGACCGTCGGTTTCCACGCTGCTGCTTAGATCTACTGCCCAGGGGTGGAGCAGGTGTATGGCTGTTTCCAGATTGTCACATCCCAGGCCTCCGGCCAGAAACCAGGGACGCTTTATAGCCGGTACCAGATTCCAGTCAAAGGTCTCTCCGGTGCCCCCGGATCCCTGATCCAGAAGAATGTAATCTGCTTCCGAACGGATCGCACTCTTTACATCTTCTTCTGTTTTTATGGAAAAAGCTTTTATCAGAAGCTGGTCCGTCATAGTCTTAAGCTGTCTGATATACGCTTCGTCTTCCTGTCCGTGAAGCTGTGCCAGGGCAATGGTTCCTTCATTTAAAAGCCGTGCGGGAAGTTCCACCGGCGCATTGACGAATACGCCTACCGGCAAAATACTTTCATCCAGTTTTTCTCTGAGCTGCCGCAGCTGATCTACTGTGACGTTTCTCCGGCTTTTCGGGAATTCTACAATGAATCCTGCAAAGTCCGGTTTCGCTTCGTTAACTGCCTGGATATCTTCCGGGCGGGTCAAGCCGCAGATCTTGATCCTGGTTCTTTTCTTCAATGCTTCTTTCATCTCAGTACTCCGCCATTTAACTCTTCCAGCGCTGCTTTTTTATCCAGGCTTCGCATCAGTGTCTCGCCGATCAGGACCGCGCCTACCCGGTTTCTTTCCAGAATAGCGATGTCTCCGGCGTTTTTGATTCCACTTTCCGAAACAAATACCACATTGTCCGGTGCCAGGTTTCGAAGACGGATGCTGTTATTCATATCAACCTTAAAGGTTTTCAGA
>OLPG01001847.1_pt1 | contig 16424 bp, 14 predicted proteins | sample 1672311 | NCBI WGS metagenome assembly OLPG01 (sample SAMEA3136670, study PRJEB25190) | human gut metagenome | biome: human gut; feature: human-associated habitat; material: faeces | place: Austria | collected 2013
TTGCATAGCCAACATTTTCAAAATTTCCCTTCATATTCTTCTGTCTGTACAGATAGTAAGGGCCCATCCCCATCTCATATGCGGTTTTCATGGTCAGATCCATGATCTCCTGATTGTTCTCAAAGGACATTTCCTGATATTTTTCTTTGAAAATATTCAGACGTGCCGCACGTTTGACAGCCAGGGAATGTACGGTAATGCTGTCCGGAGCCAGTTCGCGGATCTGTGCAAGCGTACGCTCTACCATATGAATATCTTCACCCGGAAGTCCCACGATCAGATCCATATTGATATTGTCAAATCCCAGCTCTCTTGCCAGATGGAATGCTTCTTTTGTCTGGTCTACCGTGTGTTTTCGTCCGATGATCTCCAGAGTTTCCTGATTCATGGTCTGTGGGTTTACAGAAATCCTTGTTACCGGATATTCACGGATTGCCTCCAGCTTCTCGCGTGTGATGCTGTCCGGTCTGCCGGCTTCTACTGTAAATTCTGCCAGTCCCTCAAATCCAAAGGCTTCTCCCACTGTGTCCAGCAGCTTACGGATCTGGTGCGGAAGCAGTGTGGTCGGTGTACCGCCGCCGATATAGATGGTATCCAGCTTTCTGCCCTTCATCATAAGCGCAGTCTCTCTTACTTCTTTGCAGAGAGCTTCTACATACTCATCAGTCCTTTTCTCCCATACTTTCAGCGGATAAGAGCTGAAAGAACAGTACAGGCAGATACTCGGGCAGAAGGGAATTCCGATATAAAGGCTGTATCCGTTCTCATAGTCAATGTCCTTCAGTATTTCTCTTTCTCTGTTTGCGATTGTAATGGCAAGTGCTGTTTTCTGCGGACTCACCAGATATTTCTCCCGCATCTCCTGTGCCACTTCCGTATTCTTCATTCCGGATTCGATCATTCCCATTGCCAGCTTGGCAGGACGGATTCCGGTCAGGTTTCCCCACGGAAGCGTTCTTCCTGTCAGCTTTACCAAAAGCTGATACAGTGCATATTTAATGGAATCTTTGTTCTCTTTTCTCAGAGCATGGGCATCTTTTATTCCGCCTTCTGCGTTCTTATCCATTTTTTCATCTGTGATCACTTCTGCGGAAATCACGCCTTTTTTCTCTGTCACCTGTTCCGGCAGGTTCTCTGCTCTTTCGTATTCTATGATATAATTGTCATTCTCCCGTTCCACACGGAAGCGGAGGTCATACTCTGCTTCATCGTTTTCATAAAGAGTATGGATCTCCGCTTCGGGATAAAACGCTTTGATCAATTCATAAACATCATGTTCAAATTCTCTGTTCTCAAACAGAATGCCTATTTTATACAAATGGATTATACCTCTTTTCGTAACCAATGGTGGTAGATGCATCATGCCCCGGAAATACTTCTGTTTCTTCCGGAAGTGAATCCACCAGTTTATGCAGACTTCTTACGATCTGTGCCGTGCTTCCTCCCGGAAAATCCGTTCTTCCCACGGAGCCGTAGAAAACGGTATCACCGCTGAACAGCACATCCTCGTCTTTCAGATAATAGCAGCAGCTTCCCTTCGTATGACCCGGAGTATGGATCATCTGAATGGAAAATCCGGCTACTTCAAAGACATCCAGATCATCCAGAAATCTGTCCGGGGTGATGGAACAGTCTCTGCCATAATGAGCAGTCATATTGACAGACGGCTCACGCAGCATTTCTTCTTCCTGACGGCAGGCATAGATCGGAATGTTGTATTTCTCCTTTACTGCCTGCGCAGCCATAATATGGTCAAAATGTCCATGGGTCAGCAGAACAGCCACCGGTTTCCCGTTCATCTGGGAAACCTTCTGCTCGATTTTCTCAGGGCAGTCTGCCGGGTCAATGATCACCAGCTCATCTGTGGCTTTATTTTTCAGGAAATAACAGTTCGTGTATACCGGTCCCAGGATACATTTCTGTAAATCTAAGTTCTTCATAATTCTTCTTATCGAATTCCTTTCTGTGACATCAGCCTGTGGTTCTCTCCACGTCAAGCACACTCTCTACCTGGCGGATCTTCTCGATCAGAGAACGGAGTTCTTCCTTGCTTCCGATCTCAAAGCTCATGGAAATCGTAGCTTTCTCCTGTTTGTTCGTACGGCTGTTGATGCTTCGCATATCAATCTTACGTTCTGTAAAGATTTTGGAAATATCCACCAGAAGTCCGGTACGGTTATTCGCATAGACCTGAATCTCCGCCATATATTTTTCGGAAACCTTATTATCCGGCTGCTGCCACTCCGCCTCGATCAGACGGGTACGGTCCATCTCCGACATGTTCAGCACATTGACACAGTCCGTACGGTGAATGGTGATTCCACGTCCTCTGGTAACAAATCCCACGATCTCATCTCCAGGGATCGGATTACAGCACTTGGAAAAACGAACTGCAACATCATGGATTCCCTTTACCACGATTCCACTCTTACTCTTGGTAATGTGAAGTTTCTCCTGTGTCTCTGCTGCCGCTTCAAGCACCTGTTCATCGGTAAGCGCTTTCTTGTTTTCCTTGTCATAAGCTTCTACCAGCTTGTTGAAAACCTGGCCTTCTTTCAGACCGCCATGACCGATCGCTGCAAGTACAGAATCCCAGTCGCGGAATCCATATTTGCGCAGAACTGCATCCAGATACTGCGGTTTCGTATAGTTTACGATCTTGAAACCTTTTGCCCGGGCATACTGCGCAAGCATTTCCTTGCCCTTGAGGATATTATCTTCTTTTAATTCTTTCTTGAACCACTGATTGATCTTATTCTTTGCCTGCGTACTCTTGACCAGTTTCAGCCAGTCACGGCTTGGACCCTGAGAGTTCTGGGAGGTAATGATCTCGATACGGTCACCGTTCTTGATCTCATATTCGATCGGAACCAGTTTTCCGTTTACTCTGGCACCTACCATCTTATTACCTACCGCACTGTGGACACTGTAAGCAAAGTCTACAGGAGTAGAACCACTTGGCAGTGTCTTGACATCACCCTGCGGAGTAAAACAGTAAACACTGTCTGCAAAAAGATCCAGGTCATTCTTCAGAAGACTCATAAACTCTTTGTTATCAGACATATCTCTCTGCCATTCCAGAATCTGACGCAGCCAGTTTAACTTCTCTTCTTCGCTCTTTCCTACCGGAGCTTTTCCATCAGAGGATTCTTTGTATTTCCAGTGAGCTGCAATACCATATTCGGCTGTTTTGTGCATTTCGAAGGTACGGATCTGAATTTCAAAAGGCTGACCGTTCGGTCCGATCAGTGTGGTGTGCAAAGACTGATACATGTTCGGTTTCGGCATTGCAATATAGTCTTTGAATCTTCCGGGAATCGGTTTGTACATCTCATGAATGACACCAAGAGCTGCGTAACAGTCCTTTACGGTATCCACAAGAATACGCACCGCAAAAAGATCATAAATCTGATCAATTGTTTTGTCCTGATTGACCATCTTCTTATAAATACTGAAGAAATGTTTGACACGTCCGTCTACCTGAGCTTTGATGTTGGCATCTTCCATGTGCTTCTTGACTTCTTTGACAATGGCACCGACAAACGCTTCTCGCTCACTCTTACGCAGTGCAACTTTCTCAACCAGATCATAGTATACATCCGGTTTTAAATACTTCAGAGACAGGTCATCCAGCTCTACCTTGATCTTGGAAATACCAAGACGCATGGCGATCGGTGCGTAGATATCCATCGTCTCTCTCGCCTTCTCCTGCTGCTTCTCAGGTCTCATGTACTGAAGGGTACGCATATTATGAAGGCGGTCTGCCAGTTTGATCAGGATGACACGGATGTCCTTCGCCATGGCAAGGAACATTTTTCTCAGATTCTCTGCCTGCACTTCCACTTTATCAGCAGAATAGGAAAGCTGTCCCAGCTTGGTAACGCCGTCCACAAGAAGGGCTACCTCTGAACCAAATTCCTTTTCCACTTCTTCGTAGGTCATCCAGGTATCTTCCACCGCATCATGGAGAAGACCCGCCACGATCGTTTCCTTATCCAGCTCCAGGTCAGCCAGGATAATGGCTACACATAAAGGATGGATAATGTAAGGTTCTCCGGACTTTCTTTTCTGACCTTCGTGGGCTTCGCTTGCAACCTTATATGCTTTCTCGATCATGGAGATATCGGTTGAAGGATGATACTTCAGCACACTGCTGATCAGTTCTTTATAAAGAACTTCCGGGCTTGTAAAGTCATGCATGGATTTCACCGCAGCATCTGCTCTCTTCACAGATTCCAGCTTCTCTTTCTCCACCTGCATGTCATCTTTTGGGGTTTCTGTACTTATCTTTGTATCTGCCATCTGTTCCACCTGCCTGTCCTGCACGATCAGCGTGCTTATTTTCCTTCGTAGCGAATTACGGATGCAACATCGTATCCTTTCAGTCTCTCACGTCCCTTTAATCCTGCCAGTTCCATCAGGAAAACAATTTTCACGACTTCGCCGCCAAGCTGTTCTACCAGTTTCACAGCAGCTTCGATCGTACCGCCGGTTGCGATCAGGTCATCTACGATCACAACTTTCTGTCCCGGTTTAATGGAATCCTTATGCATCTCAATCTCTGCACTGCCATATTCCAGGTCATAGCTTGCAGAAACCGTCTCACATGGAAGTTTTCCTTTCTTACGGATCGGTACAAATGGTTTATGAAGATTGTAGGCGATCGGCACTCCGAAGATAAATCCTCTGGACTCTGTACCTGCCACTACATCTACGTCCACATCTTTCAGACATTCCTGCATGGAGTCGATTGCCAGCTGCAGTCCGTCTGCATCCTGCAGAACGCTTGTGATATCTCTGAAAATAATTCCCGGTTCCGGGAAATCCGGTATACTTCTTACGTATTCTTCAATTTTTTTCATCTTAACTCTCCTCCAATGCTTTCATGATAAAATCAGGAAAAATTTCCTCAAAAGTTTATAAATATTTTATAGTATAGCACCTTTTTATTGCAGAATCAAGTTGCTACTCATCAGCAGTAATTCTGAATAATGATCTGAAGGCTTTCCCTGCCCCTGAATCTGTTGATCTCCGGATAGTAAGTCACTGCGATCGTATCATGTTCTTTCAGAAATCCGGCAAATTCTTCTGCTTCTCCGAAATAAATTCCTTCCATCGGCACTCCCTGCGGGTCCAGAAGCTTCACTTTCACCACATTTTTGTTTTTTCCAAGGATACTGCTGTCCAGAACTCTCAGACCTTTCTGCGCAAAAACCGGCTTTGTATTTCCCTTTCCGAAAGGTTCCAGGAGAGAAATCTGTTCTACCAGTTCTTTTGTGATATAGGAAACCGGCATCGGCACGTCTATCACAATCTTAGGGCGCAGATCTTCTTCTGTCAGTGTACAGTTTTCATTTAACTGTCTGCGGAAAGCTTCTATGTTCTCTTCCTTGATAGAGAGTCCTGCTGCCATAGGATGTCCCCCGAACTGCACCATCAGATCCGCGCACTTCACCAGTTCCTCATACATGGAATAGCTCTCTATGGAGCGGCCGCTTCCCTTGGCACTGGTTTCCCCGCGAGTCAGAACAAAGGCAGGTTTATGATATTTTTCACGAAGCCTTCCCGCAATGATCCCCGCAAGGCTCTCATGGCAGTCCGGAAGATAGACAACCAGAACTCTGTCATTTTTCAGATCTGTGGTTTCGATCAGACGGATGGCTTCTTCTTTTCCCTTTTCTGTCAGTGCCTTTCTGCTCTGATTCAGGGCAGTCAGGTCACCTGCCAGTTTTGCCGCTTCTTCTATTGTCTGTGCATTCAGAAGCTGCAGAGAACGTGCAGCCGTGTCCAGTCTTCCGCTGGCATTGATACAGGGTCCCAGCACAAATCCGATATGATAGGCGGTAATCTTTGCATCTTCCAGCGCATTCGCACGTATCAGCTCCTGAAGTCCGGGATTTTTTGTTTCTTTCAGGCGTCTCAGCCCCTCTTTTACCAGAATCCGGTTCTCTCCCTGAAGATCCATGACATCGCCTACCGTTGCAATAGCAGCCAGCTCATAATAATCTTCCAGTTCTTTCTCCGGCACACCGAAACGCTCATAAAGGGCTGTGATATATTTGAAAGCAACCACCGCACCGCATAAATTCTTATTCGGATATGGACAGTCGTACTGTTTCGGATTCAGGATCGCATCTGCTGGCGGCAGTATTACCTGACGTTCTCCGTTTTCTTCCCTGTAAGGAATTTCATGATGGTCTGTGACGATCACGGTCATCCCCTTATCTTTTGCCATCTGAATCTCCGCAGCAGCGGCAATTCCATTATCACAGGTCACAATGGTGTCAATTCCGTCTTCCCCGGCTCTGTCTATCAGATGCTCATGAATCCCATAACCATCTGCTACTCTGTCCGGAATATAAGTATCCACATTTGCCCCGATCCTTGTCAGGCCCTTCAACAGAATGTATGTAGAGGTCACCCCGTCGATATCATAATCTCCGATAATCCGTATCTTTGCCTGCTGCTGTATTTTTCTCTCCAGAATATCCACTGCTTTTTCCATATCTTTCATCAGCCACGGGGAGGGGATCTCCTCTACCGTTCCAAGCAGATACTCCCTTATTTTTTCTTCTCCGACCACATCTCTGTTTCGGATCAGTCTCGCGATCACAGGATCAATATGAAACTGCTGTCCGATCTGGTTAAAGTCTGCTTTCTTTGCAGCCACTACCCATTTCTCCATCTATGTTCTCCTTGTATCATAAACTGTTAAAATTTAACCTGATCCAGAAAATCCTCTGCTTCAAATACAAATATCCGCCGAACTTTCATAACAATAAACACTCACAGGTTATTCCATAATAATACACTTGTTACAAATCACGCAATCATTTTATCCAAAAAATATCCCGGAGTTTTTACACCCCGGGATATACTTATCTGGTCATTTCTCCAGATAATTGTTTCTGTTTTTATTCAGCATCATTGTTCTGCTGATTCTTTGCAGCTTCTTCAGCAGCCAGACGCTCAGCTACTCTCTTTCTGTTTTTCTTCTTCGGCTGAGTCGGGTCTTTCTGTGATACATCACGGGCTTTTTTCGGTTTGGAAGAAGATTTTCCGGATGTGGACGCAGTGGCGATCGCCGGCTGTGCCTTTCCTGCAAATTTTTTCTTCATTACGAACCATAACGCACCTGTAATGCATACAGAAGAATATGCACCAACAAGAACACCAACCATCAGAGGTGCTGCAAACTCACGGATAGAAGAAACACCCATGATATAAAGAACAGCTACCATAACGAAAGTTGTAAAGGAAGTATAAATACTTCTTGTCAGTGTCTGAGTGATACTTGTATTTACGATCTCCTCCAGTTTCTCTCTGGAACCGCTGTGCAGGTTCTCACGGATACGGTCGAAGATGACGATTGTTGCGTTGATAGAATAACCTACGATCGTAAGCATGCAGGCAATAAATGTATTACCTACAGATACTCTGGCGATCGCATAGAATGCAAGTACGACCAGAACGTCATGCAGAAGTGCAAGTACCGCACTGCTTGCAAAACGGATGTCTTTAAATCTGAACCAGATGTAAAGAAGCATGCAGATTGTAGCTACAATAACGGCTACGATCGCATCACGGCGCATTTCACTGCTTACTGTAGAAGAAATACTTTCTGTGGAGATTGTGCTCTCATCTACACCGAATTTCTCAACCAGTGCACTCTGAAGAGCCTCACGTTCGCTCTGATCCAGAGAACGTGTCTTGATCACTACCTGATTGGTTCCGACTACCTTTGTAGGCTGAACGTTCTTGTCACCTGTTACCTCTTCTACAACAGGAGTTACTTCAGAATCAATGGTCTTAATGTCCATATCTTCGTTGAATGTAACAGTTGTAGAGGTACCGCCTGAGAACTCAAGGCTGTAATTTAATGCTTTGTTTCCTGCATGTGAGTTGGCAAACATTGCTACCGGTCCACACAGGATCAGGATAATGGAAATAATGAAGAATATTTTCTTCTTTCCAAGGAAATCAATTGGTTTACGTTCTTTTGCAGATCCGTAGAATTTCGGGTCACGTACACCAACTGCATAAAGTGCATTTACAACAAATCTGGACACAACCAGTGCTGTAAACATGGAAATTACGATACCAAGGGCAAGTGTATAGGCAAATCCCTTAACGGTACCGGAACCCAGCCACATCAGCACGAAGGATGCGATCAGGGTTGTAATATTTCCATCGAAAATCGCGGAGAAAGCCTTGCTGAAACCGGACTTGATGGAATTTCTTACGGATACGCCCGCACAGATTTCCTCACGGATACGTGCATAAATAATAACGTTGGCATCCACCGCCATACCGATGCCAAGAATGATACCTGCGATACCCGGCAGGGTAAGAGTGATATCAAAGGCATTCAGTGTGATCAGCATTAAAGATGTATAAAGGATCAGTGCAATACCTGCAACCACACCAGGTACACGATATACAATGATCATGAAGATAATGACAATGATCAGACCGATCGCACCTGCAAGAACACTAGTGGAGATTGCTTCCTCACCAAGCTGTGCGGCTACCACGCTGGAACGAAGTTCTTCCAGTTCCAGTCCCAGAGAACCAATACGGATATAAGAAGCAAGGTTCTGTGCTTCTTCCAGGTCAGACATACCGCTGATCTGTGCTTTACCACCGGAGATCTCTTCGTTTACGTTCGGTGCACTGATGATCTGGTTATCATATACGATTGCGATCTGCTTTCCTACATTGTTTTTTGTAGCTTCTGCAAATTTCGCTTTACCGCTGTTGTCTCCGTCAGAAGTAAGAGTAAGACTTACCACATATTCTTTCGCACTTGTGCTCTGATTCTGGATGGCACCGCCCTGTGCGTCTGCCACATCAGAACCTTCCAGTACAACACTTCCGGATTCTTTAATCTCATCCATGGTTCTGGAGAGAACATATCCGTTCTGTCCTGTTGTAAAGTTCTGGTTTCCGTCAGCATCTTCTTTTGTGATGAAATACAGAGAACCTGGTTTACCCAGATCATTCAGAATAGTATCTGCATCTGTAACACCAGGGATCTCAACTGTAATACGGTCTGATCCCTCCTGGTATACCTGAGCCTCTGTGCTGTACTGCTCTACACGCTTCTGTAGCTTGTATTTCGTATCAGACATCTCTTCGCTTGTCGGATTGCTCTCCTTGGCCTGGTAGGTAATGCTGACACCACCGGCAAGATCAAGACCTGTGTTGATATGTTTTGCTGCACCGGTTCCGGTAGGACCGATACCTACGGCTGCAGTAAAGCAAAAGAACACAGTCAGGATCAGTGTCAGAAGCAGCACTACGATTCCTTTACTTTTTTTCATAGTTCTTTTCCCTTCTTGATTTTTTGTCCGCGGTCATGTTCGGCCGCCTGCCAGCCATTCTCTATTATGATAACAGCCGACGGCGGTATCAGTCAGACAGATTTCTGTCCACTGGTGTTACGATTAGTCACATGCCAGTGCGGCTTTTATCATGATAGCGCACTCCACACGTTTTCTCTGGAGTTCGCATCCGATTTCATAATTTCCTTTGATATCTCCCTGGAAATGGAAGGCATTTGCAGCACATCCGCCGCTGCAGTAGAAACGTGCAAAACATTCCTTGCAGTCCTTCTTTGTATAAACGTTGCATCCGCCGAATTCTTTCTGGATCTCCGGCTTTGTGATACCTTCATCTACATTTCCCATGAGATACTGTTCTTCACCGACAAACTGGTGACATGGGTAAAAATCACCCCACGGTGTTACAGCCAGGTACTCTGTTCCTGAACCGCAGCCTGACAGTCTCTTATATACACAAGGACCGCCTGTAAGATCGATCATAAAGTGGAAGAAGTTAAATCCTTTTCCCTCTTTTTCTCTCTTGATCATCTCTTTTGCAAGAGCATCATACTCTTCCATGATCTGCGGGATATCCTCCTCACGGATCGCATACTCTTCTGTATCTGCCGCAACTACAGGCTCTACAGAAATCTGTTTAAATCCAAGATCCGCCAGATGAAGCACATCCTTTGAGAAATCAAGATTATGATGGGTAAAAGTACCTCTCACATAATACTTGTCCTGATTTCTGGATTCTGCAAATTTCTGGAATTTCGGCATGATCAGGTCATAGCTTCCGGCACCTTTTCTGAATGGACGCATATAGTCATGAACTTCCTTACGTCCGTCCACACTCAGTACTACGTTCGCCATCTCTTTATTACAGAATTCCATAACTTCATCATTCAGAAGTACTCCGTTTGTGGTCAGTGTGAAACGGAATTTCTTATTATGAAGCTGTTCCTGCTCTCTGCCGTATTTTACCAGGTCTTTTACAACCTTCCAGTTCATCAGAGGCTCGCCGCCAAAGAAATCCACTTCCAGGTTTCTTCTGGAACCGGAATTGGCGATCAGGAAATCAAGAGCTTTCTTTCCGACTTCATAGGACATCAGGGCTCTTCTGCCATGATATTCTCCCTCTTCGGCAAAACAATAGCGGCAGGCCAGATTGCAGTCATGCGCAATATGCAGGCACAATGCTTTTACAACGGTCTGCCGGTTGTTTGAAAATTCTTCAATTGCACTCTCATAAACATCTCTGGTGAAAAGCATTCCATCTTCTTTAAGCTTCTCACATTCCTTTACGGATGTCTCAATATCTTCTTTTTTATACTGGTCTCCCAGTTTCTCTACAATAGCTTCTGTGGAGAGGCCTTCTTCCAGATACGGAAGTACCTCATATGTAACCTCATCTACCAGATGAATACAGCCACTGTTAATATCAAGTACGATATTAAAGCCATTACTTTTGTAACGGTGAATCAGACTCATTTCTTATTAAAATCCTTTCTAAGCGTAAGATAAGCAGCGGAGGTTCTGCTCCGCTGCTTATCTCTTTTCTTCCATAGCTGGTCTTATTTGTGCTCGCAGCTCTGGTTTCCTACTGTACAGGAAGTCTTACATGCGGACTGGCAGGAAGTCTGACACTCGCCACATCCACCTTTCTTTACTGTGTTCTGTAAATTCTTTGTATTCAGGGTTTTGATATGTTCCATCACTCTATCCTCCTTATGTAATTATATTCTTGGCATAGTATACCATATATTTTTTCATTTTGAAAGTCTTTTTTTACGACAACATTCCTCCAAGTGTGCCACCGCCCAGACACATAAAAAAAGTCGTCACTGCATGGGCCACACTCATGTCCCATTTTCCCTTTGCGGCAAAAGATACTACAAGTAGAAGAAAATAGTACGCAATGCCTGTTGCCACGCCCCACAGATACTTATCTTTGCGTACCATCCTGCCAGCCATAAAGCCGCCCATGAAGCAGGCAAACACATACACCACGATGATTCCCGCATCCACAGCCGTCTCTCCGAGATCAAACGTAAACAGCAGAAACGCCAACAGCAACAGGGACACGCCTGTCAGTGCATAGGAAAACAGCAATGATTTTAAAACTGCTCTTATTTTCATAAATCCCCTCCTGATTAAACTATATGGAAACTGAAGAGGATTTATGTTACGGATGCACCGCCTGCCGTTTTCATCTCTTACTTTTTTAATTTCTTACCTTTTCATCCTTATCTCTTGCTTTTCAACCTGTCAGAATGATTTTTTCTTTCCTTTATTTCTATTTCTTTTTTCTTTTTATGAATACAACCACTCCTGCGATCACCGCTGCTGCAAGAAACAGGACAACAAACGGGAGAATTGTTGTGGTATCTCCGGTATTTACTGTCTTGCTGTCCTTAGCTGAAGTACTGTCTGTCGCACTGTCTGTCTGTGTAACAGAAGAACCGCTGCCACTGTTATCCGTCAGGTTTTCATTGTCGGCATCCGTGCTGCTATTGTTATTGTTATTATTGTTGTTACTGTCTGTATTACTGTTATCGCTGCCGGTATCCGCACTGTTATTATCATTATTGCCATTCATATCTACAGACTGATTTCCCGATGCCGGTGTTGTCTGCGCGGATACTGTAGGTGTCGGTGTTGCAGTTTCCGCTGTATCGGAATCTTCTGTAGTATCTCCGGTGTCAGGACCTACAAGCTGTTTGCTTCCTGCAATTCCAAACGGGCTGAAAGAATGTGTGCTGAACACCATCGTATCTCCGTCCACACTTGGAATGATCGTTTCTGTAGCCCCATTATCCAGAAGATGCTCGATCGTGTAATCATAGCCTGCTTTTACCGGAACTGTCACACTGATATATTCACCACTTGGAATCTCATATTCTGTATTATTCTGAAGATCCCATAATTCAAACTCATAAGACTGGAAAATCATGGCATCTGACTCATTTGCAAACTGATAACTGTCCCCGCTGGATACGCGGAACTGTACATACCATGGAAGATTGATCCCACTCACCGTAATGCCGTTGCAGGTATGATTCAGCTCTGCACGGGCTGCTTTTTCTTCATCAGATAAATCCTCTTCGACATCAGATGGTCTGTCATCTTTTGCATCCGGTTCGATCGGATTGTCAAAAATGTTATTATCATTATCATTTTCTTCATCACTGGTACCGGAGTTATCTTTCTGATTTTCATCATCCTGATCTACTGTATCTGCGTCATCACCGGAAACCATATCCTGGTCTTCACCATCTTCAGATTTTTTCTCAGAATCATCTTCAGAATTTCCATCTTCGGAATCCTCAGCCTGAGAATCCTCTTTTTTATCTTCTATTGTGTTTTCTGTTGTGGCATCTGCATCGGAAGAATCCTCTCCGTCATCTTTTGCATCCAGAGAACCATCAGCCGGAACAAGAATGTCTGATCCATCTGCATCTGAAGTTCCTGTCACAGACGGAGCCGGAGTTCCCGTAACGCCAAGTGTCGGCAGCTCTGTATTTTCTTCATATTCACCGGAAGGAGTTCCTGTAATTTCTGTTGCAGTATCATCTGCAGAACTATCCGCTTTTTCTGAAAAACTGCTCAAGATTACGTTAATATATCCTGTCACAGTTCCTGTAGCTGCATCCCATCCGGATACATTGCTTAAATCTACTCCCTGTGCCGGTGTCAGGACCACGGCGCAGGACTGCACTCTCCTGTCCGGCACATAACTTCCATCAGCCCATTCCAGTGTTCCATAAGCAGTTCCCGGAAGCCCGATATCTGCCAGTGCCATTGGCTGATCAATGGTAATATTATCCGGTATCACGGAGCCTGGTGTGTCGTCCTGCGACTCAAGAGCATATACGGGCAGTGTCTCCATCGGAAGCTGTCCTCCAAACAACGCTGCTGACAAAGCGATTGCCGCTAATAAACAAGCTTTTCTTTCTGCTGATTTCTTATTTTTTTTCATTGTTTTATTTCTGTTTGACATTTCGCACCTCTACAATCTTTATAAATCTGTAATCTTTATCTTTTTATATTTTTATTTTTCCTATGATGATTTTTATAACTGTTATGACTCTTCTTTAACTGCTGTTTTATGATTCTGTCATTCTTTGGTATACAGATGTACATTTTTTCCATATAATCTGCACAGCCACTTCTGAAGGAATTTCTCCTTTGATATTCTCCTTTGATATATGACATGATCATATTGTATGCTTATATATTATCAAATTTTTACTTATTTGTAAAGATTTTGTAATATATTTTTCCGATTTTTGTCAAATGAATTATAGCACAAATCTAAATTTTTCGACACCCCTATTTTACATTTTTTTCCATCCATATAATAAGGAGAGTTGTCCCGTTTCTTCTGGTCTTCTCCGGAACCTTCCCTTGATTTTTCACAGAAAATCATGTATATTCTCTATTAACTGTTTATGACTGTCTGTTTTTAACCGGATCAGGTAAATTTCCTTCAGGCAGGTTTCCTGCTTTCATTGCGATATCCACCTGACTCCTGACCGTTCATTTAAGATGTCAGCTCATCTGGTTAAAACGCAGTCTAAAATCAATCGTTAAAAGGAGTGAATGTTATTGGACTCAGGTATTATCTTTCAGGCTGTCACCATCGTGATCTTGATTGCTCTTTCTTCCTTTTTTTCCTCGGCAGAAACCGCAATGACAACCGTCAATAAAATAAGAATACAATCTCTTGCAGAACAGGGAGATAAAAGGGCTGCTATTCTCGAAAAAGTCATCTCCAATTCTCCCAAAATGCTCAGTGCCGTCCTGATCGGAAACAACATTGTAAATATGTCTGTTTCTTCTCTCATGACTACCCTTACCATTAAAGTTCTGGGAAATGCTTATGTAGGAGCGGCAACCGGAATCCTTACCCTGCTGATCCTGATTTTCGGAGAGATCACACCTAAAAATATGGCAACCATCCATGCTGAGAAGCTTTCTCTCGCATATGCGCGGATCATATATGGCCTGATGTTTATTCTGACCCCGGTTGTGTTCATTGTCAATAAAATAACTTCCGGTGTCCTCCTTCTTTTTCACATCGACCCTAACGCTCAGACCAACGCAATGACCGAACATGAACTTCGTACCCTTGTAAATGTCGGTGAGAAACAGGGCGTGATCGAAAATGAAGAAAAACAGATGATCTACAATGTATTTGATTTCGGAGATTCCACTGCCAGAGATGTCATGATACCACGAATTGATATGACTTTTGTAAATATTGATTCTACTTATGAAGAACTTATGGCTGTTTTTACGGAAGATATGCATACTCGTTTCCCGGTTTATGAGGACAACACAGATAATGTGATTGGAATCATCAATATGAAAGATCTCCTGATCTACCCGAAGGACAAGCCATTTTCCGTTCGCAGCATTCTCCGTGAACCATATTTTACTTATGAATATAAAGCCACTGCTGACCTGATGATCGAAATGCGTAAAGCATCCGTCAATCTGGCAATCGTACTCGATGAATATGGTGCCACAGCAGGTCTGGTCACACTCGAGGATCTTCTTGAGGAAATCGTAGGCGAGATCCGCGATGAATATGATGAAGATGAGGATGAGGATATTAAAGAAATCCAGCCAGGCAGAGAATATGCAGTCCAGGGTTCTGCCAAACTGGACGATATCAACGAAACCCTTGGTATCCACCTAGAATCCGAAGATTATGACTCCATCGGCGGCTACATCATCGAACAGCTTGACTGCCTTCCGAAAGAAGGTCAGTCCGTTACCCTTGAAAACGGTATTCGCCTTGTCGTAGACCATCTGGACAAAAACAGGATTGAACTTGTCCATATCTGGCTTCCGGAGAAATCAGAAGCTCCAAAAGAAAATAATTAGCCTCTGTCAGACCTGTAGACAAAATATTATCCACAAAGTACAGAACAGATACAAACAAATAAAAAGGCCTGGTATTAATGCTACAGTTTTCAGAAAAAGAACTATCTTTCATGTATTATGTCTGTTATACATAGTATGTAGCGATTCTTTATATCTGAAAATCTGAATCTATAGCAATTCCAGAAAATAATGCAATCAAGACAGTTCAGCAGAGTGCGAAAGACAAGGAAGGTATCTGCAGGCGTGCTGACGCACGGCAAAGATATCTGACGCAGGACTTCACGCTCTGATGGGCTGGATTGCTTGCATTATTTTCTGGAATTGCTATAATATCAGCGCCTTTTTATTTTTCTTTTTTATTTCTATATTTTCTGTTTCTTTTTTATTCCCGTTTCTTTTTTACTCCTGTTTTTTTAACATCAGTGAAAACTGTTTCACAATCCTGGATACTTCCCCTGTAACCGCGTTGATTCCTTCTTCCCCTTCCAGCCAGTTCTCTCTGGTGATTCCATCTGCGTCCACCGGTACTACAAAGAACTCGGTATCCGGATACAGCAACTGATAATACATCAGGCACCTTCTCGCATGATACGCTTTGCAGCACAGAATCGCCTTTTCTATTTTCAGATTTCTGCTGTCCGTTACCTGTCTGGAATAAATAGCATTTTCATAAGTAAAAGTTGCCTGATCTTCCCTGAGAATGTTTTCCATCGGAACACCGTTTTTTACCAGTACTTCTTTCAGAAATTCCCATTCTGTCTCATAATCCTCATCATAAACATCCTCTTTCGCCAGTACACCCGAAAACTTTCCGGTCACAACACTGTATCTGCCGCTTGGCAGGACAAAGGCAGCCAGTCCCTGTCTGTATAACTGCGCCGCCTTCTCTGCCATCTGCGGATATCCATTACCGGGTACAAAAATAATATCTGCTTTTTCCGGCTTCTTTTCCGCAAAAATAAATTCTTCCATCTGAGCCAGAAACTTTCCATATTCCTCTTTCATTCTCGCTTCTCTCTCCATTCTTTTGTATTTTTATATTTCTCTATTTTTCCATTTTACCAGAAGAACAGCAACTGGTAACAATTATATCATAAATATCCGGATCAAGGTAAGATTCCAGATATCGACACTGCAAATTTATATCAAAACTTGTTACTGTTCACTCCGTTCTCAGTAACACGCTTCGCGATGCAGGAAAGATGAACC
>OLPG01001875.1_pt1 | contig 16202 bp, 10 predicted proteins | sample 1672311 | NCBI WGS metagenome assembly OLPG01 (sample SAMEA3136670, study PRJEB25190) | human gut metagenome | biome: human gut; feature: human-associated habitat; material: faeces | place: Austria | collected 2013
AGACCGGAATTACTTCTGGTCAACAGCAGGAGCGGTGTCTGCCAGCTCCTTCTTGCGCTTGAGAGCCTTGCTCAGCTGCCATGCGCACAGCACGGTCAGCACAGCCAGCACGGCAATCAGTGCGTAGATCGCAGTCTGCCACCAGGGCAGCACGGTCTTGAGCGTATCGCTTGCAGACCAGCCGTTCATGGCGTTGGAGTTGACCACGGTGTACAGAATGTGATGCATTGCATTGCGCATCTGGGTCACGATGTAGGCATCGTTCTCGTAGTTGGCAGCCTTGGTGGTGTGGATCTTGGGCATCGGGCTGTCCCAGATGTCGGAACCGGCAATCAGGCCGTCCACCAGATCCATGTACTGGCTGGAGCCGGAGAAGTCGGTGATGCACATGCCGCGCATGCCCAGCTCCTCGCGCAGGAAGCCGTTCAGCAGGTTGGAGTTGGCACCGCACCAGGTTGCGCCCCAGCGGTTGAAGCCGGTCATCACGCACCATGCGCCGCCATCCGTGATGGCCTTATCGGCCACTTCCAGATAGATCTCGCGGGCGGTCTGCTCGTTCAGCCAGGTGTTGACACCGCGGCGGCTGGTCTCGGAGTCGTTCAGGGCGACATGCTTCAGGTAGACGTAGACGCCCTTGGACTGGATGCCCTGCACCTCAGCAGCGCAGATGGTGCCAGCCACGAACGGGTCCTCAGAGTAGTACTCGAAGTTACGGCCGCAGTAAGCGGTGCGGTGCATGTTGATGCCGGGGCCGTACAGGCCGGAGTAACCCATGGCCAGGCAGTCCTCACCGATGCACTTGCCCACTTCGTTGATCAGGTCCACATTGAAGGTGGCAGCCATGACATCCTCGGAGGTGTAGCACATGGCGGATGCACCGCCGGTCAGGGCGGCGGTCAGGCCCTGCGGGCCGTTCTCGTCCTTGGTAGCGGTCTTGCCGATGGAGGCAGCCGCTGCGGTGTTGTGGAAGCCCAGAGTGATGGTGTTGACCATCTCATCGAAGGTCAGCTGATCCAGCAGGGTCTCCCACTGGGGATCGTCGAAGTCCTTGCCGATCATGGAAGCGAGGGTCAGGCCGTTCTTGGCACCCAGAGTGGGCATCTCGACGCTGTCGGCCTCGGTGCCGTCGTACTGGGTAAAGGCCAGATCTGCAGCCAGCGTTTCGTTGGCGGTCAGAGCTGCAGGCTGGGTGGGAACCGTGCCGGTCCAGTCAGCGCGGCTCATCCAGGTCACGCTGCCGGGAGCATCGCTGCTCTTGTTGGGGTCGGACTCATCAAACAGGTTGGTGATGGCAGTGCCGTTGGCGCTGGCTGCATAGGTGGTGGCATCCAGTGCCTCGTTGGTCCACTTCCAGACCAGAGAGGCATCGCCGTCCTCGGTCATGCGGCCATTGGTGCCGGCCACGGTGTAGCCCTTGGCAGCAAGGATGTTGTTGACGGCGTTGTGAGAATCGGTAGCAGCGGTGAAGTAGTAGTCACCGGCATCCAGAATGTAGGTCTTGGCGTTGTTTGCGTCGTAGGTGCGCAGCTCGCTCTTCTTCACGGTGATGGTCACATCCTCGGAAGCGCCGGGAGCCAGCACATCGGTCTTGGCAAAGCCGCACAGCTCTGCAGCGGCCTTCTCGATGCCGTTTGCCTTGTCGTAGTCGGTGTAGGGAGACTGGAAGTAGACCTGCACGGTCTCCTTGCCGGAATAGGTCTTGCCGGTGTTGGTGACCTTCAGGGTGACGGTGAAGGCATCGTCAGACTCGGTCACGTTGAAGTTGGAGTATGCGAAGGTGGTGTAGCTGTCGCCGTAACCGAAGGGGTAAGCAACGGTGGTTGCCCAGTTGTAATCGCCAGCCTTGGCGGTACCCATGACGACATCCTCGTAACGGGTCTCGAAGTAACGGTAGCCCAGGTAGATGCCTTCCTGATAGACACTGTACATACCCTGCACGTCAGCACCCTCGGTCAGCAGGTTGTACTCTGCTGCGTTGGGGTAAGCCTGGGTGTAGAAGTTGTACATGGCGGGGTTTGCCAGATTGTCGTACAGGTAGGTGTCCACCAGAGAGCCGGAGGGGGTCACAGTGCCGGCGAGCAGCTGGCCCACACCGTTGATGCCGGTCTGGCCCACATCGCCGATCCACATGGCGGCGTCAATGCCGTAGTCCTCGCCGCAGATGGCAGGGTTGAGGAAGTCCATCTCCAGTGCGTTGGAGCTGTTGATCAGGACAACGATGGACTTGAAGGTGCCGTTGTCCTTCAGTGCCTTCAGGTTCTTCAGCAGCTCGATCTCTTCTGCAGACAGCTCCAGATAGTTGCCGCTGCCCTCGGAACCGGAGATCCAGCTGTCGTTGGTGCCGTTGGTGCCGCTGGGCAGGTCTGCACCCTCACCGCCGGAGCGGGAGAACACCACGATGGCAGCATCGCCGTACTCGGCAAAGCTGCTCTCGGCGCTGGACAGTGCGCTCCACGGAGCTTCATTGACAGCGTACTGGGTGTTTGCTTCCAGCGTATCCGAGATGGAGGCCGGGGTAATGCGGCTGTAGTTCTTCATCATGCTGTCGGACTTGTACAGATCCCACAGCGTCTGGTTGACCTGAATGCCCTGAGCTTCCAGTGCTTCCTTCAGGTTGGGGGCCTTGCTGGTATCCACGGAACCGGAGCCGGTGCCGCCGTACATCAGGTCCACAGAGCCATGGCCGAACAGGCTGACCTTGGCGCTGCCTGCCAGCGGCAGGGCAGCGTTGTCGTTCTTCAGCAGGGCAGCGCCCTCGGCCTCAACGGTGGCGCACAGCTCTGCCTCATAAGCCTCGCGCTCTTCGTCGGAAGCAAAGCCCGCTTTGAAGTATTCGGTATCTTCCGTAGTGTTGCCCTTGATGATCTTATAGGTCGATGCATTCAGAGCAACGTTCAGGGTGGTGGCGTACTGATTTGCGATCATGTTGCCCACGATGGCGGCGATGGTCAGGATCGCCGTCAGCGCAGTGAGCACCGACCACAAACGTACTTTGGGTTTCTTGGTATTCATTGGTTCTCCTCCTTTTCATGTATAACAACCGCCAGACAGCGGAATGTCCTTGTTCAGACCCAGTTTGCACTCTTGGACTTGGTCTTTACCAGCTTGTAGCCGGGGTTCGGGGTCGCCACGCTGCGGAAGCAGGCGGTGTCGATGCAGTCGCCTGCAACCGCCTTCAGCTCCACCTTGCCATGCAGCGGCACGCGGAACCTGAAGATGTGCTCGCCGGTCTGCTCTGCCAGCTTTTTGCCGTCCGCATACAGGGCGACGGTGTGCTGGTTGGAGTAGACCTTGACCTCGATCTCTTTCTCGGTACGGTCGGTGAACCGCTTGGAGCAGATGTGGACGAAGTTTTCCTCGCTCCACCATGCTTTGTAGAGGTAGAAGCTGTCCTTTTTGGTCTTTCGGTCAAAGGTGACCAGACCCTTGTGGTTCATGCCCGGCTCGCCGCCCTGATCCCGGGCGTCGGCTGCAAAATCGAACATGTTCCACACATGGGTCGCCCACAGCCACGGGTGGCGGTCAAAGCACTTCAGCATATACTCGTGGTACTTGGCCTGATATTCCTCGGTATGGTCGCCCCGGCGGGGGTGGGCACTGTGGAGATTGGGCATGCCCTCGGCACCGTACTCGGAAAAGCCCAGCGGACGGTTGGGGTATACCAGATGGAAAAAGTCCATCCACAGGTCGTTCAGGAACAGCCCCGGCACATACCAGCCCAGATACAGGTTCCAGCTGACCAGATCGGTGATGTGGGCCACCGGGTTGAAGGGGCCGCACATGGCGTAGCAGGCCAGCGTGGTCAGGCGGGTCTTGTCCATCTCGTGGCAGAGATCGTTGAGCTGGTGGTGGTTGTCCCGCATGTCGCGGTTATCCTTGGTCGAGATGGTGATCTCGTTGGAGACCCCCCAGCAGACGATGCTGGCGTGGTTGTAGTTCTGGACGATCAGCTCTTTCATCTGGCTGATGGTGTTGGCGCGGCCGTTGGGCATGTGCTCCGAGATGTAAGGGATCTCGGCCCAGACGACCATACCCACCTCATCGCAGAGGTCATAGAAGTACTGGTCATGCTGGTAGTGGGCCAGGCGGATGGTGTTCGCGCCCAGCTCCTTGATGAGCTGCATGTCCTCGTCGTGCATCTCTCGCGTGATGGCGTTGCCCAGGCCCTTGCGGTCCTGATGGCGGGAGACACCGTGCAGCGGGTACGGGCGGCCATTGAGGAAGAAGCCCTGCTTGGCATCAACCGAGAAGCTGCGCACGCCGAAGCGCTGGCGGACTTCATCGACAGGCTGGCCGTCCTTCATCAGGCGGACGACGCAGGTGTACAGGTAGGGGTCGCGGATGCCGTCCCACAGGTGGGGATACTCCATCGTCAGGGTGGTGTCGCCGCCTTTGCCAGCCAGCACTTCCCTGCCCTCGGCGTCGAGGATGGAGATGGCGACCTCGCCCTCACCGCTGACCCTGGTCTCAACGCGGATGTCAGCGTTGGCGCCCTGCACGGTCGGGGTGATCTGCACGCCGGGGCCGCCGAAGTGATCCAGTGCGATGTGATCCTTGCTGACCACCAGCAGGCTGACCGTGCGGTAGATGCCGCCGTAGAAGGTGAAGTCGGCTTTCTGGGGATAGACAAAGTCGTTTTTGCTGTTGTCGGCGATGACGGTCAGCTCGTTCTGTTCTTTCAGCAGAGCGGTGATGTCCACCCGGAAGGTGGAGAAGCCACCGTCGTGGTTGGCAATCTCGGTGCCGTTCAGGCTGACCTTGGCGCTGTCGCCCACACCCTCGAACTGCAGCCAGACCTGCTGGGCAGCGGGATCAAAGGCGGGGGCCGCGAAGCTGGTTTTATAGGTGCAGCTGCCGCGCCAGTAGTCGTTGCCGCCATCCTGACCGTCGATGTTGTTCCAGGTATGGGGCAGGTCGACCGTGATGGTTTTGCCATCCGGGCCGGTGAACTGCCAGTTTTTCATCAGCGTGGTCGTGCTTCGCATAGCGTCCCTCCGTAGTGTGTTTTCGTCTGCTATGTATTGTACAGAAGAACGCAGTTTTCTGCAATGGGTTTGCGAAAAGTGGTACTTTTAGTGGGATAATCGGTTTTTTATGACAAAAAATTAACCCCTGATTTTGTGCAACTTGTACAAAATCAGGGGTGATTCTTGTATTTCGAGTATTTTAAGGCAATACCACATAATTCTAAGTGCCGATACGGCGAGCGAGGTGCGGCAGCTGCTAGGCCAAAAGCGCAGATAATACTGGATGTCTTATCGAGCATTTTGGCAACGCAGATGCCGTGCCGCAGCCGCCGGAGCGGTGCTTAAGCCGTTAGGCGGGAATTGTGCGGTGTTGCCTTAAGATTTGGGCGGCGGCAGTACGATCTTGACCGCGCTTAGTACATTCTGGTTCTCGGTGGTCATAGTGCCGTTGTATTTCTGCACGATGCGGCGCATGACTTTCAGCTCGTAGTTATGCTGGCGGGCGGCCCGGGCAGGGGCCTCGGTTACGACGGGTGAGATGATGTTGATGACCGTGAAGCCCTGCCGCTTACAGACCAGCAGGTCGATCATCCGGCGCGGCTCGTCCATCTGGCGGGCGGCGGCATCGATGGCCTGATCCAGCGCATTGGAGAAGAGGGCGTACAGGTCGCCCGGCTCCACAAAGGCCACAGCACTGCCGTCGGCCACGCAGTTCAGCGTGATGTGCCGGGCCTCGCAGTGCATGCTCTTTTCGGTCAGCACCACGTCCAGCACCTCGTTGCCGGTGTCGGCGTTGGCATCGTAGCGCTGCACGGCGCGCTCAGCCTCATTCAGGTCCTTTTCCTGGGCCGCATCGGGGTTCAAGCGGCGCAGGTCAGCGATCTGTACCTTTAACTCATGGCATTTGCGGTTGATGATCTGCACGTTCTGCCGTGCGATCTGGTACTGCTGGCGCTGGCGCTCATACAGCAGGTTCAGGGTGTCCATCTCCTTCTGCATTGCCGATTTTTTGAAGAGCTCGGTCTGCAGATAAAGCAGCGTCAGGCAGTAGAGCTGGGTCAAAAATGCGGGCGCAACCAGTACCAGGCCCACGCCCGTATTTTGCAGTGTGGACATCAGCGCGAAAAACTGGAAAACGAACATGCCGCCCAGCAGACCTGCGCTGAGCAGCTGCCGCGGGCCGATACGGTAGAGGCCTTCATCGGGCATCAGTCGCGCAGCGGTATACCGCACAAGAATACAGACGGCAAGGGTAAAGCCGATTTGCCCCAGCATCATGGGGATAGTGGCCAGGGCAGGCTGCTGCAGGCCGGCTTTGGCCGCGCCCCAAATCAGCAAACGCCACAATTCATAGATAGATTCCGACGTAAGCACGATCCAAACGCTGCAGTAAGCGCTGGCAGCGGCGTCCAGCGGGGTACACAATTTTGTAGAAATGCTCACCCACAAAAAGAACCCGCCATAAATCACCAGCAGCATCGGGGCCGAGGTGCGCCCGCTGTTGGCCCAGGTAATGACCTGCGCAAAGGGTACCGTGGCAACAAAATCCAAAAGAAACCGCAGGCGGTAGTTTTCCCGTCGTTTCAGCGGCAGCCAATAGGCCATCTGGGCCAGCCAGATACAAAGGGCACTGGTCAGCAGCGTTACCAGCGGGGCCACTACAGCGCACCCCCGACGTAAGCCGCCACGGCGGCCAAAAAGGCCACCCGCTGGCGGCGGCTGATTTCCAGCTGCTCCTGCCCGATCTGCACGAAATCATTCTGCACGCCGGTCACATGGCGCAGGTTGACCAGATAGCACTGGTTGCAGCGGGCAAAGTGGTAGGGGGCCAGCTCTTTCTCGGCCTTTTGCAGGCTGCCCCGCACCGACCAGGTATCGGCAGCGGTGTGGTAGTGCAGCAGGCGGTCGCGGGTCTCCAGGTACAAAATATCATCGGTATTCAGCAGCTGCACACCGCCGCCCACCTGCAGGGCAACTTGCCCGCCACGGCGGCGCTGGATGCGCTGGAGCGCCCGCTCCAGCTTGGTGCTGAACTGGTAGTAGCTGACGGGCTTAAGCACGAAGTCCAGGGCATCCACCTCGTACCCGCGGATGGCGTACTGGGCCATGTTGGTGACGAACACCAGCACCACATCCGGATCCACCTGCCGGATGCGCTCGGCGGTAGGCATGCCGCCCAGGGTGGGCATCTCGATGTCCAGGAAGATAATGTCAAAGCCGGGGCGGTAGGGGTCCACGATCTCGGCCCCATCGGCAAAAGCGGTCACGTCCAGCTGGCGGCCGCTTTCCCGGGCATACTGGGCAATAAATCCGCAAAGCTGCTCCCGCATGGCGTCGTTGTCTTCCACTACGGCGATTTTAGCCATTTTGTATGCCCCCTTCCAGGTAAACGTATATAACAGTATTATGGCAAATATGCCGGAAAAAAGCAACACTTTTTGCTGCAAAAAATCCGCCTGCCGAAACAGACGGAATTTTCTAAATTTAATGCGGTGCGCCGCCGCCCAATTGCGGGATGGGGCAGTGCCGGATGTACCACGCGAAGAGTAGCGAGGAGATGCTCCATGTGATGGGGTAGGCCCAGAATACCACGCCGATGGCATGGATAAAATGCAGCGTGATTGTAATGTAGGTGATGCGCAGCACGCACCAGACCGCCAGCATGACCATCATGGGCACCACCGGGCGGCCCAGGCCGCGCAGGATGCCTGCACAGCAATGGCTGAACGCCAGCAGGCAGTAGAACAGCGCCGCCGTGTGGGCCTGCTGGACGCCGAAAGCGATAACGTCCGGCTCGCTGCTGAAGGCTCCGATGAGCCAGGGGGACGCCAGATAGATGCAGACGCCCACGACCTCGGCCATGGCGATGGAGCAGAGGATGCCGAATTTCATGCCCTTGCGCACGCGGTCCGGCTGACCCGCGCCTACGTTCTGGCTAACGAACGTTGCCAGCGCCATGGCAAAGCAGGTCACCGGCAGGAAGGCAAAGCCCTCCACCTTACTATAAGCACCGCAGCCCGCCATGGCGTTGGCACCAAAGGAGTTGATGTTGGACTGCACAATGACATTGGCCAGCGAGATGACCGAGTTCTGGATGCCGGAGGGCAGGCCCTGCACAATGACAGCCTTGAGGGACGGCCCATCAAAGCGGACTTCCCGCGGGCGGACGGCCCATTCTTCTTTGGAGCGTATCAGCTTGGAGAACGCCAGCACGGCGCTGACCGTCTGGGAGGCAATCGTGGCAAATGCCGCTGCGCCAACACCCATACGGAAACCGCCGATCAAAACAAGGTCCAGCACGATATTGATGATGGAGGCTGCGATCAGGTACCGCATAGGGCTGCGGCTGTCGCCCACAGACTGCAAAATGCTCGCACCTACGTTGTACATGACCACAGCAATGCTGCCCATAAAGTACATGCGGAAGTAGGCGATGGAGTTAACCAGTACGTTGTCCGGCGTACCCATCCAACGCAAGATCTGCGGAGTAAGCAGCACGCCCACCACCGTAAGCACCGCACCGGCGGCCAGGCCCAGGGCTACTGTAGTGTGGATGGTGCGGCGCATGCGCTGCCAATCCTTGGCACCAAAGTAGCGGGCCACCACAACGCCCGCGCCCAGCGACACGCCGTTGACAAAGCCGGTCAAGAGAAAGATCAGACTGCCGGAGGAGCCGACAGCGGCCAAGGCCTCGCCGCCCAAGAAGTTGCCGACGATGAGGGAGTCGGCTGCATTGTACAGCTGTTGGAAAAGGTTGCTGATAAAAATAGGCAGCGCAAACAGCAGCATGCCTTTTGCTACACTGCCCTCGGTCAGGGTCGTTTTCTTTTGGGGTTCCATTCTGTGTTTCCTACACTCCTTCTGTTCACCATCGGGCGACATAAATGTATTGTAACACTTCCGTACGAGGTATGGCAAGTTTTTGGATACATATTTTATACAAGATGGCAAAAGGCCCCACCATGCCTTGCGGCGCAGCGGGGTCTTGACCTTGGTGGGGCAGACAGTGTTGACGACGATGCCGGTGCCTTTCAGCTCCTGGGCCAGGGTCTTGGTCAGGCCGCGGACGCCCCCACTTGGCCATGCAGTAGGTGGTCAGCTTGGGGGTGCCGTACATGTCGGAGGTAGAGGAAATGTTGATGATGCAGGCTTTGGCAGAACAGTTGGCCGCATAAGGTCTGCTCTTTACAGTTTGCCCCGGCTGCGCTATACTGTGGATAACACCTATACAGAACAGGAGCAGGCCATTATGGAAAACGAAAAGATCATCCTTGATATTGTAGTGGATGTGCAGAAAGATTTTATCACCGGTGCGCTGGTCAATGCCGAGGCTCAGGCCAATGTGGCCCATCTGGCTGAGGTTGCCCGCGCCCACGCCCAGGCCGGGCACTGGATGTTCTTTACCAAGGACACCCACCCCGAGGAATACCTGGACACCCGCGAGGGCCGCCGCCTGCCGGTGGAGCACTGCATTGAAGGCACCGACGGCTGGAACTTTGCCCCCGAGCTGGAGGATGCCATGGACGATACCGAGCCTGAAGTCTCCCACATCGTGTGCAAAAAGACCTTTGGTGCCTACATGCTGCCCAGCGATATTCTGGACGAACTGATGGCCCATAACAAGGCTGTGGATGACATCGAAAAGATCATCGTCTACGGCTACTGCACCGACATCTGCGTCATCAGCAACGCCATGGTGCTGCGCGCGGCCTTCCCGGAGACGGAAATTGAGATCCTGTCCGACTGCTGCGCCGGGGTCACGCCCCAGTCCCACCAAACGGCGCTGGACGCCATGCGGGCGTGCCAGTTCACAATCGTATAAAGTGTATAAAGGCAAAATTGAAACCGACGCACTCTTGCGTTTCTCACCGCATTGTGCTATACTTTACACCGTAAAACTGAATACGACAGCAGGTGCCTTTTTATGCCGCCGTTCGGCGCATGGGAAAGGGTAAAAGGGAAGCGGGTGCAAATCCCGCACGATCTCGTCACTGTGATAAGGGAGCCTGCCGCCAGGGTGCATTTGCACCGGTCACTGGGGTTTGACCCGGGAAGGCGGCGGCAGGCGTTGAGCTTTCAGCCAGGAAACCTGCCTGCTGCCGGGTACGGGGGCGCACCGCCCCAGATCACGAGGAATTGGTTGTACCGCAAAGCACCTGCTTAAAATACGGGGTCTTTTGTGTTGCCATTCTGCACGCAAAAGACCTCGTTTTTTACGGGGTCAATTTCCGTGTGCCCTGCTGTTCTCTCCCGTACTGTCTCCCAGCTTTAAACAAGGAAAGGAAGTAAGAACACATGAGAAGGATCACCTACAAGAAAGCTGCCGCCGTCGCCATGGCCGCAGCACTGTCCGCCGCCCTGCTGGTCGGCTGCGGCAGCACCGCCGCGAGCACTGACAGCGCTGCCGCGAGCACCGTCGCCGCAGAAAGTACCGCAGAGGATGCAGAAAAGACCGCAGACGAGGGAGATGCAGACGAAGTGGCCGCTAAGAACTGCGCCGATTTGATCGACGCCATCTACGTGCAGGAGCGCAGCGCCGACACCGATGCCCAGTGCGAGGCCGCCAAGGCTGCCTGGGATGCCCTGACCGACACCCAGAAGGAACTGGTCGAGGGCGAGAACGCAGACCCCGACTACTTTGGCCGCGACACCGGCGACGCCGGCAAGGACGACCCGCGCAATGCCGACGACATCGGCGAAAATGAGCTGCTGGTCGTCAGCTTCGGCACCTCCTTCAACGGCAGCCGCGCCGCTGACATCAAGGGCATCGAGGACGCCCTGCAGGCCGCCTACCCGGATTGGAGCGTCCGCCGCGCCTTCACCGCGCAGATCATCATCAACCACGTTCAGGCCCGCGACGGCGAGAAGATCGACAACATGGACCAGGCGCTTGACCGTGCCGTTGCCAACGGCGTCAAGAATCTGGTTGTCCAGCCTACGCACCTGATGCACGGCGCCGAGTACGACGAGATGTGCGAGGCGGTTGAGCAGTACAGGGACAAGTTCGACAGCGTTGCCATTGCCGAACCCCTGCTGGGCGAGGTCGGCGAAGATGCCACCGTCATCAACGCCGACAAGGAGGCCGTAGCCGCCGCCATCACCGCCGAGGCCGTCAAGACCGCCGGGTATGACGACGCCGCTGCCGCCGCTGCGGACGGTACCGCCTTTGTCTTTATGGGCCACGGCACGTCCCACACCGCCAAGGTCAGCTACAGCCAGATGCAGACCGCGATGCAGACGCTGGGCTATGACAACGTCTTTATCGGCACCGTTGAGGGCGAGCCCGAGGACACCGCCTGCGATGCCGTTATCGAGAAGGTCAAGGAGGCCGGTTACACCAAGGTCATCCTGCGCCCGCTGATGGTCGTTGCCGGTGACCACGCCAACAACGACATGGCCGGTGCCGATGACGATTCCTGGCTGAGCCAGTTCAACGCTGCCGACTGCTTTGAGAGTGTCGACACCCAGATCGCAGGTCTGGGCGAGATCGGCGACATCCAGCAGCTCTACGTTGACCATGCCGGGGCCGCCATCGATTCCCTGAACGGCTGAGAAAGACCCATTCTGCCCGGAGGGTAAGCTCCGGGCAGTTTTTTGGTTTTTGGGAAAGCACGGCAGGGGCCGGGCATGTCCGGCCTGCGTCCGATGTGATGCCCTGCCACACCGTAGGGGCGGATTCCATATCCGCCCGCGCTGCCTCCCGCTAATGCCTGATAGATATATATATAGAATGAGGTAAGGAAAGCATGAAAAAGCTCCAACTCGCATCCCTGACGCTCGCTGCCCTGCTGCTGGCGGGCTGCGGTGCGTCCACAGCGTCCACCGCCGAGAGCACGTCCGAGGCGGTCTCCACGGAAGAAACCGCCCCTGCCGCCACCGCGGCCCCGGCCCCTGCCGTCACGGAAGCCCAGGCCCCCGCTGCCGCGCTGCCGGACGGCGTATACACCGCTAAGTTCAACACCGACAGCAGCATGTTCCACGCCAACGAAGCCGTGGACGGCATGGGCACGCTGACGGTGGAAAACGGCACGATGACCTTCCACGTCAGTCTGCAGTCCCAGAAGATCGTCAACCTGTATCCGGGCATGGCCGCCGACGCCCCCGCCCACGAGAGCGACTGGCTGCAGCCTACCGTTGACACGGTGACCTACTCCGACGGCACCAGCGATGAAGTATACGGCTTTGACATCCCCGTTGCGGCTGTCGATGCCGATTTCCAGCTGGCCATCCTCGGCACCAAGGGCACCTGGTATGACCATACGGTCAGCATCTCCGATGCCGAGCCTGCGGCAGAGGATGCGGCTGCGGCAGCCGTCGAGATCCCCGCCGACGGCAGCTACACCTGCGCTGTGACGCTGGAGGGCGGCAGCGGGCGCGCCACCGTCGAAAGCCCTGCCGCGCTGACCGTGGCCGACGGCATTCTGACCGCGACCATCGTCTGGAGCAGCCCGAACTATGACTATATGCTCGTTGACGGCGAAAAGTACCTGCCCGTCAACACCGACGGCAACTCGACGTTTGAGATCCCCGTTGCCGCGCTGGATACCGCGCTGGCCGTCACGGCGGACACCGTCGCCATGAGCACCCCGCACGAGATCGACTATACCCTGACCTTTGACAGCGCGACGCTGGCTGCCGCCGAATGAGGCGCGCGGCAGCTTTTGCCCTGCCCGCCCTGCTGCTGGCAGGGTGCGCGGCTGCATCCCAGGCTCCCGCGCAAACGGACGCATTGACGATAGAAAACCGCTATCCGCTGGAATATGCGAAGCAGTTCACGGTGGATGTGTGCGCGGGCGGCTATGACCTCATCACGATTGACGGCAGCCGCTATCTCGTCGTGCCGGAGGGGGCCGCTGCGCCCGTCAATCTGGACGCAGACATCACCGTTTTGCAGCAGCCTATCCAAAATATCTACCTTGTGTCGTCGTCCGCGATGGACCCCATCATCAGCATTGGCGGGCTGGGGGCTGTGGCGCTGTCCGGCACGCAGGCCGAAAACTGGTACCTCGACGCGGCCCGCACCGCCATGGAGCAGGGCGAGATCGCCTACGCGGGCAAGTACAGTGCGCCCGATTACGAGACGATCCTGTCCGCCGACTGCGGCCTTGCCATCGAGAACACAATGATCTACCACACGCCCGAGGTGAAAGAGCAGCTCGAAAAATTCGGCGTGCCGGTCCTCGTCGAGCGCTCGAGCTACGAGAGTGACCCGCTGGCCCGGATGGAATGGGTCAAGCTGTACGGCATCCTGCTGGGCAGAACCGAGGAGGCCGAACGCATTTTTGACGACGCTGTGCAGCGCATTGCACCGCTGCTGGACGAGGAACCCACCGGTAAGACTGCGGCGTTCTTCTCCATCACCTCAAACAATCTCGCCACGGTGCGCAAGGGCGGCGATTACGTCGCCAAGATGATCGGGCTGGCGGGCGGCAGCTACGTCTTTGCCGACCTGACGGACAGCGGCAACAATCTGGCGACTGTCAATATCTCGCTCGAGGATTTCTACGCCGGGGCGCGTGACGCCGATGTGCTGCTCTACAACAGCACGATTGAGGGCGAGCTGCGCACAATGGATGAGCTGCTCGCCAAATGTCCGATGCTGGCGGACTTCAAGGCCGTGCAAAGCGGCAGCGTCTGGTGTACGTCGCAGAGCCTTTTCCAGCAGAGCATGGAGCTGCCGGATCTGATCCTGGATATGAACAGGGTGTTCACCGAGGATGACCCGGACGACAGTGAATTGACATTTTTGACGAAGCTGCACTGAAAATTTAACGCGGCGGCCAAAACGGGCGCACAAAACCGTGGCGCATCCGTAGGGGCGGATTCCATATCCGCCCGCACCATTGCCGCCCGCCGCAAAGGGAACCACGCATGCACACCTCCAAACGCATGACAATTGCATATCTCGCCATGGCGGCGGCCCTGCTGGCGCTGTTTGCGCTCAACCTGTTCTGGGGCAGCGTTGCGCTCTCCCCGGCGGACATCGCGGCGGCCCTGCTGGGCCGCGGCACAAACGCTCTGGCGGCCAACATCCTGCTGCAGCTGCGCCTGCCGCGCGCCGTCATGGTCGTGCTGCTGGGGGCGGCGCTCTCGGTGGCCGGGTATCTGCTGCAAACGTTTTTTGCCAACCCGATTGCCGGGCCGTTTGTCATGGGCATTTCCAGCGGGGCCAAGCTGGCCGTGGCGCTGACGATGGTCGTCTTTTTGAACCGCGGTCTGCTCACCGGCTCACTGACGTTGATTCTGGCGGCGTTTGCCGGGGCCATGGCGGCCATGCTGTTTGTGCTGGCCGTGGCGCGCCGCGTGCAGCAGATGAGCATTTTGGTTATCTGCGGCGTCATGATCGGCTACATCTGCTCGGCCGTCACCGATATTGTCGTCGCCTTCGCACAGGATTCCAACATCGTCAACCTGCACAACTGGTCGATGGGCAGCTTCTCCGGCATGACCTGGGGCAATGTCGCCACGGCGGCGGCCATCGTTCTGCCCTGCCTGGCCGCCGCGTTTTTGCTCTCCAAGCCGATGGCTGCCTACCAGCTGGGCGAAAGCTACGCCGCCAGCGTCGGCGTGCCGGTGCGGGCGTTTTCCGTGGTGCTTGTGCTGCTGTCAAGCCTGCTGGCGGCCTGCGTCACGGCATTTGCCGGACCGATCTCCTTCGTCGGCATTGCGGTGCCGCATCTGGTAAAACATACGCTGGGCAGTGCAAAACCGCTGCGGGTGCTGCCGGGCTGCGCACTGGGCGGCGCGGCATTCTGCCTGCTGTGCGACCTGATCGCCCGCAGCCTGTTTGCACCCACCGAGCTGTCCATCAGCTCGGTCACAGCGGTGTTCGGTGCGCCGGTGGTCATCTGGCTGCTTGTGCGCCGCCACAGCGGGGAGGGCACGGTATGAGCTGTTGTGAAACGCAAAATCTCGCCGTCGGCTACGGTGCGCCGCTGCTGCGGGACATTGCCCTGCACGCCGAGCGCGGCAAAATTCTGGCGCTCATCGGTCCGAACGGCGCGGGCAAATCCACCCTTTTAAAAACGCTGGCCGGGCAGCTGGCGGCGCAGGGCGGTGCGGTGCTGCTGGACGGGCAAGACCTGACGGCCTACACCCCCAACGCCCGGGCGCGCAAGCTGGCGCTGATGCTGCCCCACACGGCCCGCACCGAGCTGACGTCCTGCTTTGAGGTCGCCGCCGCCGGGCGCTACCCCTACACCGGGCGGCTGGGCATTTTGTCCGATGCCGACAGGCAGCAGGTGCACGACGCTCTGCGCCTTGTCCGGGCGGAGGAGCTGGAGGACCGCGATTTTGCCAGGATCAGCGACGGCCAGCGCCAGCGCGTACTGCTGGCCCGCGCGGTCTGCCAGCAGCCGGAGATTTTGCTTCTGGACGAGCCAACGTCGTTTCTGGACGTAAAGGGCAAGGCAGAGCTCATGGACATCCTGCAAGTGCTGGCGCATGAGAAGAATGTGGCCGTCATCGTGACGCTGCATGAGCTGGAGCTGGCCCAAAGGCTGGCCGACGCCGTTGTCTGCGTTGCGCCGTCAGGCGTGTCCGCTGTGCTGGCACCGCAGGACGCCTTTGCACAGGACAATATCTGTGCGCTGTTTGGACTGAGCACCGACCAATACGCGGTGCTGTTTGCCGGGAGCGGCGCAAAGCCGAAGCCCCAATTTGAGCACTACATCCGCAGCGGGCAGCGTTTGCTGCGCTGCGGCTACACCACCGGCACCTGTGCGGCGCTGGGGGCGGCGGGCGCGGCACGGCTGCTGCTGACCGGCCACGCGCCGGAAAGTGTTGGCCTGCGCACGCCCAAGGGCATCGTCGTGGAGGTCGCACCGCAGTTCTGCCGCCTGACGGCAGACGGGGCCGCGTGCGCCATCGTCAAGGACGGCGGCGACGACATCGACGCCACGACGGGTCTGCCGGTCATTGCCGCGGTCACACTGCTGCCCGACGCGCCGCGCACCGTTACGATTGACGGCGGGGCGGGGGTGGGCCGTGTGACAAAGCCCGGCCTCGACCAGCCCGTCGGCGCGGCGGCCATCAACCGTGTGCCGCGGCAGATGATAACCGAGGCGCTTTTGCGGGAGGCGGACGCCGTCGGCTACGGCGGCGGGTTCGCGGTGGTCATCTCCATCGAAGGCGGCGAGGCGGCGGCCAAGCGCACCTTCAACCCGCATCTGGGGGTCGAGGGCGGCCTGTCGGTGCTGGGCACCAGCGGCATTGTGGAGCCGATGAGCCAGCAGG
>OLPG01001879.1_pt1 | contig 16168 bp, 14 predicted proteins | sample 1672311 | NCBI WGS metagenome assembly OLPG01 (sample SAMEA3136670, study PRJEB25190) | human gut metagenome | biome: human gut; feature: human-associated habitat; material: faeces | place: Austria | collected 2013
GACTGATAGGAAACCGCCGAGCGCAGGCGCCACGGCCAGGTAATGTGGGTGTCGCAGGGAGGGCTTCCGATCGGCCTGACGATTGGAGGATACCACCATGGCACCACCGAGAAGGCCGGAAATCGTCATAGAGCTCGACGTCGGGAAGTCGTCGCGCTGGGCGTGCGTCGTGATGCGCGATGGTGAGGTACGCCGAGCAACCCGTTGCCACCATGAGCCTCACCCGGGCCCTAGCGCGTCGCCTAGCCCCGCACGTCACGCCACCCAAGCAAAACCAAAATCCACTCCCGCCCAAACCAAAAGAGGGGCGCACCGGCGCCAGCCGACACACCCTCCATTACTCCGAGGCGACTATAAGACTCGACGCCAAGCGAATATCGCATTGGGCGCGCGTCGCAAACCGCATCAACGAAGCGTTGCTGAACGCGTCCATCGTCAACGGGAGTCGTCTGCGCCGCTTGTTACAATATTACAAGCTCTCAATCTCGCACCGCAAACGCCATCGTGCAAACGATATACCAGCGCTGCCATTTTCCCGCTACCAGGCACTACAAACAGACTGAACGGAGTTTACGCATGGCCGATTTAACGCACTCTATCCCCCTCAGCAAAGTCAGCGAGTCAGGTAATGCCGCACTGTCCAACGTTACGCAGCTCAAGGATGACTATATCGAAATCGCAAAGTCCTATAGTCACACTATGCGATCGTATTTTGAGACCTACCAGCTATTCGACCAGTTTTGCTGGAGCTACCGGGAGCTGATTCGTTTGGCGCCATGCGATCGAGACGATCGGCTTTCCAACGACTTCCAACCTGGTAAGTTCAGCGCAAGGACGGTGGTGAACGGCGCATTCGGCAATTTCATCTCAGCGGCGCGAAACGTCATAGATAAAATGCAGGCCGTTATGGAAGATTACTACGGCGGGAGAAAATCCAAAGGGTATTTGGAATACTGGAAACTGCCTTCAAGCTGGTTTGACCAAGGCGGCGTTTACGTTTTTATGTACGAGCTCAGAAACCCCGTGCAGCATGGGCAGACGGTCGTATCGGTCGTGCCGGAACCTGGGGGAACCCGTCTGCGCTTTGACTTGAATCAAATCGCCGATCCGCATTTGTTCAACAAGTCAAAGCATCTAACCTCCTTTATCGAGCATACGTCAGATGCCATAAGGGGAATCAATCCGAACGACCCTCCTTATCTGTGTTTCAGGCACACAAACATGTTCTTTTACAAGCTGGTTATAGAGCTGTACGCCCACTTTCTGAAATGCACCGAGCCGCATATACGATCAGCTCGCTCTGAACTAAATGCAATGCTCAGCAAGCACGAAGAGTTCGTTGGATGGAACAAGCAAGTCAAGTTCGTCGTCTACCCCGAAGGAGATGAAGCCCACGTCCTCAATGGACTCGAGGTCGACCCAGTAAAAGAAATTCGAAAGAGAAGTAAAGAAGTTAATCATCTGCTCTCCAATGCCGAGAAAATGCTGAAGTCTGAAAAGAGACGTAGGCCTTAGGAAGACGCGGTGATGCGGACAAGCAGTCTTCCCACATCCCCGCGTGTCGAGTTTTATCGTAGCGAACACATTCAGGTCGGTGGCAAATCCATCCAACGTCACCACTCCGTAGGCCTCAACCCCAACCGTCACGATTCTACCGCACCAACTAAGACGTAAATTCTCCACGAACCCGCCAATGCAAACCAAGACCAAGGGTCACCACTACCTCATTTACCCATAAAGCCACATACAACCACAACGAACGTTTGTGCGATAATATCAGTAACGAAAAGAAGGGCACCTTCAGCAACACCAAGGAAAAGAAAGAGCATATGAAACGACTAGACGAAGAACCGACATGCGAACTCACCAGAGAATCGCTAAGGCGTGACCAGCTCGGTCGCCGCGATATCATTGCCCAATTCATCCACCTACTTTGTAACGTGGATGGACCCTATTCTATCTTCATAGACGCCCCTTGGGGAACAGGTAAAACGTTCTTCGTCAAGCAAGTCATCGAAACCTTGCGCTTCGCGAACCCGAATATCGATGAGAATGCCCCATCGGACACATCCATCTTCGACAGCAATCTCATGTCCAACCTGAGCCGAGAACTTTTTCTGCCAATATACTTCAATGCCTGGGAAAACGACCATTTCAGCGATCCAATCGCCCCACTATTGGCAACGATAGCAACCATGGCCGACAAGACAAAAGTCAATCAGGATAGAAGCATTTTTGATATTGCAGCTGGAGCAATCGATTGTGCCCTGTCTTTAAAGGGCGTAGATGCAGGAAAGTTCCTCGAGGCGATCAGCGGGAACGATTTCCTTGACGCCTTCAGAAAGCGACAGGAGCTGAGGATGAAAACCGAGGAACTCGTTTCCGCGCTTCTGCCGGAAGTCGCAAACAGAGCGGTGCTCTTCATAGACGAACTTGACAGGTGTCGGCCGGAATTCGCTATGCAACTGCTTGAGCAAACAAAGTCCCTCTTCCTTCAAGATAACATCATAGTCGTTTATTCAACGGACAGAACGCAACTTGCCTACTCGCTCCAAGGCGTCTATGGCCAGAATTACGACTGTCAGCGATACCTTCAACGCTTCTGCGACCATCGATTCGATTTGCCCAGAATCAATCCAATCAAGTACCTCGAAGCGAAGCAGGCCGATATCCATGACGGATATTGTTTCACGAAAATATCCGAACGATTTATCGAGCAAAACAACGGAAGCCTTCGCGATTGCAACCGATTCATCGACAAGCTCAACCAAGGCGCCGTCTATATAAGAATGACCCCCGATTCGCAACGAGACTGGCCAATCTCGTTCTCAAAGAATGCGCTCTTGCCGACATTCCTGGCAATGGCGGAATATGAGCCCGAGCAATGGGAGATGGTAAAAACAGGAAGACGCTTCGATCATGTATTTGACTTCGCAAAAGAGAACGACAAATTTATGGAGTTTTTAGATCGAGCCATAATGGGAGGAGGTGGGTACGTCGAAAAAGGTGACGAACCGACGGATATCATCCGAAAAGAATACGTCGAGGACGTATGCGCGGAAATCTTCCTCGACGGCTATGATGACCCAAGGCTCATACGAAGCAGAAAGATGCTTTCTACATGGGGTTCGTTTGACAAGAAGACATTACGAACCTTGTCGTTCCCCGAGAACGTTATCGCGGAAATAGACGATGATTAAACAGCGCCTTGCACGAATACGTTCAGTACGGCCCACCAGCACGCGTATGAGCACGACACGGAAGATGCCACAGCAAGAAACTACTCGCTCATTGTCTCCCCAGGCATGCGGTGAAGCATTTTGCAAAACAATCACTAATCTCGCCAGGACCATGGGGGGGATGAAGGTCAAACCGGAGATAACAAGGGCCGGATATTCCCGGCCCTAATTCATTCCGTAAGCTCCGATTCGGCCATCTTCCAAAGAATATCGCCACAGATCAAGCACCACTTTCTCTTTTGGAAGCAAGTCGTAACCACCCGTCACCTGGGCTAATCCGGATAGTCCTGGCGCCACCATGGTACGGTAGTGCCAGCCATGGATGCGCTTCTCAAACTCGGCGCAGAATGCTGGACGCTCCGGGCGCGGACCAATTAAGGACATCCCTTTTGTCAAGACGAAAAAACAAGATTACCTGCAGAAATGATCCGACTAGATAGCCGAACTACCTGTTTCCTGGAGTTTGAACCTCCAGACTTTTGCGGCTCATTCCGACCGTCATTGACGATGAACCAGCTCCGAAAAGCCGCCTTCAAATCGAATAGTAAATCGTCCCATTGGGACAGATTCCCAATGGGACGATTCTTCGCATCAACGTCGACGCATACACAAACCCAGCGAGTTCGCGAAACGGCAAATCTGAACAAATCGCGAGGCTTTAAAGCATCGACGAGCAACACCGGCTTAGCTCGCAGCTAAGGACGCATGCCTCGACCGCCGCTATAATTCAAACGGATAACGGAATGGCACAGCGCATTGGAGGCATATGGCAAAGAAGAAGCAACCGCAGGCACAAACGCCGGAACTGTTCACCGTCTACTACATGAATCAGGACAAGGTTTTCGAGATGCGCATGCTCCTTGACAACCGGCTTCAAACAGGGCACACGGGAGAGCAAATAGGCTCGACATCGAGCGAAGCCAACATCAACACCAAAGCCGGCGCAAAAGTCCCGTTCCTTACAGAGCTACAGGGCAACATCGAAGGAAAGATCGGCCACGAGAAGCAGACCAAAATGGTCGATACGCTGGAATACATCCACACAAAAAGCCGCATGCTCTCCGACATCATCGCCCGTTGCAACATCTTTGAAGGGAACTCGGCCAACGAAGGCGACCTCGTTTACATCGACGACGTCAATCTGGAGCTCCTCAACGAAGACGAGGTACGCGCGCTCGTCGCAATCATGACGGGGACGTTCGACGGCTTCACAGTTCCCGAGGCGGGCGGGTTCGATATCGGGCACATGTTCCAATCGATAGTAAAAGCGGGGGCATCGTTCAAGCTGAAAGGCGAAGGCGGACAAGGCTGCGGCGGCCCCATCCTCCTGAAAATACCCATTGACAGCGGCAGCCTCTTCGAAAGCGGATATTCAATCGACGACCTGCTCATAGGCAAGGTTGGCGTCGTGGGAATCTGCAAGGGCAAGGTAAAAACGGACGACCTGCGCAGCTCATTCGATTACTTCCAGACCAAAGACGAGCAGCAGCCGAGCGAAGACGACGGCTTCATCGAATGCGCGGAAGACGCGGGCGCAGAACCCGAAGGCCCGCGAGACGAAGGCGATGGAGAGCCCACCTACATCGACGTGCTCTCGATTATCCAGGCCGTAAAAGCAAAACCGGAAGCGTAGCCCATGCTCAAACTGACGACTTACAGACGCGACCAATTCCCCAATCTCAAGGCGAAGCTTGAAGCAGACGGCTACACCTACGCGTCGGCAATGGAGCTGCGCAACACGCAGAAACTCGCCTCGCTGTGCAGCGAAGGCCGCATCGCGCTCGACGTCTCGCCGCTGTTGCCGCTCCTCGATCACACCAGCTGCCTCAACGACACCGCATCTGCCACTGAGACGCTAATGCACCTGCTTCCTGACGACACGCTGTTCGTGGCCGATGAGAATGCGACAGCGGGTCGTGAGCACGACATGCGCACGCTGTTCGACGAAATCGAGAAATCCGAAATCGAAGGAGAGCCAGCCGAGGAAGCAATACGGGTCGAGCGCGGAGCAAAGCTCCTCATAGACCTGAGCAGCGAGAAGGCCGACGAGCTCCTTGACGACTTCGACAGCAAACTCATCGGCCAGGCTCCGTTCAAAAAGGCGCTGCGCAAGCAGGTCGGAGCCTTCAGGCTATTCAACTCCATCGGCGAGCAGCCGATATTATCCATGCTCCTGCTCGGCCCATCCGGCGTCGGCAAGACCGAGGCGGCCCGCATCCTCAGCGACCTGCTCGCACCTGGCCAGCCCCTCCCGAAGATCAACTTCGGCAACTACAGCAGCAAAGACTCCCTCAACTCGCTCATCGGAAGCCCGCGCGGCTACATCGGCAGCGAAGAGGGCGAGCTCACCCTGAAAATCGAGGCCAGCGAATCCGGGGTCATCCTCATAGACGAGTTCGAGAAGGCCAACCCAGCGGTTTGGAACTTCTTCCTCGACCTGCTTGAGAGCGGGCATTTCACCGACTCGCAAGGCGCGGTGCACGACCTCGACGGCTATGTCATCGTATTCACGTCCAACGCTCCAAAAGAAGAGGTGCGGGAGAAGTTCCCACCCGAACTCCTCTCCCGCTTCAGCCTCAAGGCAAGGTTTGCCCCTCTGAGCACAGAGGACAAGCAGGCATTCGTGCGACGCTATATCGAAAACGTCGCGACGAAGTACCAACGCACTCGCAACACGCTTCCCCATCCCGACGATGTAGTAAACGCGGCATTGGAGGGGATCGACGTTTCGAAAGAAAAGAATATCCGAATACTCAAGAATGAGGCCCGCAAATGGTTTGCCGACCACATAAATGAATGCGCCGATCTTTAAGTGCCATGCCGCGCTGTTCCTGCGATCCCAGGTCACGGATGACAGCAAGCGCAGCGGAAGCGCCACTACTCGGCCAGCATATCCCTGTCGCCGCATTCAGCAGAGGCGCCGGCGTGCTCGGCATCGCCCTTCCTGCGCCTAAATCGAACGTCTCCATGCGCCCGCAACCCACGCAGTCATCGAAAACGATGTGGACCCACATAACCGCCACGCATAGCCGCCCAGTCCAATATTCGCAAAATCACGCCTATAGGCAGGAGGCACCGACGCCTCCCCCCCATTCCTTCCTCGCCGAGGGGCCGAGGGCTAGTCGAGCCTTATCGGCCTCTCGGGCCTCTTCCTCCCCGAACAGTACGGGCAGTAGCCCGGCTTGGCCCCACCCTGTCGCGGACGGCCATCTGGTAGACGTGGCCGCACTCGCCGCGCCACCATGCGAGCTTGCGGCTTACGGCCTGCACGCCGGTGGGCTTCAAGCGCTTGTCCATGCGAGGGTGCCGCATCGCCGCTATGTCGGGATGCGTGGCGGCCAGGTCGTTGTAGCCGGCGAGCACCTTGCGTCCCGAGCAGTACGGGCAGCCCGGGTCCGCCTTGCCCTTGCGCGCCTGGTTCGCTATGAGGCCGGACCACCCATGGCCCTCCTTGCACTTCCGCCAGACGCGCTTGTTGGAGCTGGCGATCACATCGGTCGGTTCAGGTCGCCGTTGCACTCCTTGTTCCACTCCCTCGCGATCTCGGGATGCGTCGTCCTCAGGTCGTTGCAGCCTTTCAGCACCTTGCGGTCGCCGCAGTAGGGGCAACCGCGGTCGGCGCCGCCGGTCCTGTTGTAGGCGGATATCTGTCATGCGCGCCCACGCCCACATCTCCACCAGACTTGCTAATCGCCTTACCAGAGAACGAAATGATGATCGCCTACCATCTAGAATTGAAAGATGCTCTGTACCGCGCGGTCTCGCCCTGCCGCATAGACTTTCTGGAGGCCCTGATGCACTTCGGGTACCCGAACATCGTTTCAGCCGAAGTTGCCCCGTTCTGCAGATGCATAGAGGAACTCCTGCGCACGGCCCGCGACAACGACGAGAGCGAATCCGCGGCGCAGTTCTTCACGGAAACGCTGCGGCAGATGATGAAGGCCGCTACGAAAGCCGATGAGCTCCTGTTTTTGGACGGGAACCCCGAGAGAGTCTTAGTAGATGGGTATTGGTCCCACTACCTGACCACATGCATCGTGCTGCCCCATGCAACGCATTTCTTCGATAACGAATTCCGCGTGTCCGAAGCTCTTTCGGGTACCACAAATTGCGTTTTCGTCGACTCGAAAAGCGAACCGCTGATCCAACTCTCCGACGTCTGGGTAGGCCTACTATCCCGGCTGTATCAATTTCTGGACGAGCGGTCGCTGAACTACCGCCAAATCGATACCGTCCGCGCAGCGCCCCAGCTCGAGAACCTCCGAACCATAAAGCGTCTAATCGACAGGGCCGATGCGACCCATAAATCATTACTATCGCAAACCGCCCCGCCGTCGGTCGTTTACACAAGGGAGCAAGTTTTGCAAAGCTTATGCGAAGGCGAAAACAGCGTCGGTTTTCGCCAGGGCCGAATCCGAACACATCGCTGAGTGCGTTTAGCCACGTCAATGACCAACACGCCAACTACCGCAATCCGCCTCCTTGGTCATTGCTGATAGGCATTCAACCAAGGACGTAAGAAAGGACAATCACATGTCAAGAATAATCAGCATGTCGTAGGCGTATCATCCACCATGCTCCAGCCGAACCCCTCCAATGAAGTCCTGATCATATGCCGGATAATATTGTTCCCGAGTTGTCTTCGAACGATCTCCAGCTCCCCTGGCGTATTAGAAAGATGCATGCAGCTGTTATAAATGGAACCCAGCAAGTGAAACGTCTCGGGCACTTCGACACCATGCGTTTCCGCATAATGAAGCCTTTCCTCGGTGCCTTTCTTGATTTCCAAATATTCTTGCTTGGCTTCTTTCGACGTCAATGCTTCATAGCAGAGCCTTTCCATTGCGATCCTGATTCCGCAGCACACCTCCGATGAAGAAAAGGGCTTCTCGGAGAAGTAGTCTCCGAGCTTCGACTCCATCTTATTGCGAAACGACGCCGGCTCTTTCGGCGCGCTTCCGAGCATTTTTTGCGCAACATATGCTTGAACATCTTCGGACACCGCCTCGCAATCAGAGAAATGCAAGTAATGCGAAGATACCGCCTCGTAAATATGCTGCTGCTCTTTTTGACACCTTCCCCTATCGACAAGAATCTTATGCAAGCATCCCTTTTCGACTCCATTCTCCACCGGCGAAATATAAGAGGTATGGAACCTCTTGAACCTGAAACTTTTGAACTGCAACGGATCGAGATGCGTCAGAATAACGACATAGATGCTCTTTCCAGCCTCCTTGAACTGCTTCATCAACTCTAAGAGAAAGTGCTGGGCCACAAGCAAGTTAGCGTCATCGAGATAGTCGAAAACCTCATCGATGATCAGAAGGGACTTCTCTTTCTCTCCCAGCTTCACCCTTGCCCTGAACAACGATACGCAAAGCTGAAGTACATCAATTTCACCATTCGAGGCGTCGTCCCAATCAGGAAAATCAACAACGAGCTGACGTTTATCAACATGAGCCCTAACCTCAAATCTAGTGCGATCCAACAATGGGAGCATATCGTTGATATCACGCTCTACTTCGCAGTACCGCAGGTACTCACATGCTTCCCTTACCTCGCTGCGCCTTCCTTCAATAAACCTATTGATTTGTATCGCATTTAAATAATTCGATACGTCCCCTTTGTCAGGAAACCATCGATCAAGAATCCCCTTAATCGCAGCCAGGGGCTTCACGGAAGCGATAGCTTCAACGGCTTCTTTCTCACAAGCAGATCTGTCGTCATCGCTTATCGCGGGACAAAGAACAGCTTTGAAGAACCCTCCGATCGCAATGCTGTATCGTGCCCCTGTAGTTGGACGAAATGCCTCATCACAACAGAGCAGTTCGTTTAGAAATTGATAGGATTTGAACTCTTGAGCGAGATTATCCATTTTGCCGCGTATGCCCGATGGGTACTTCTCCCGCTCTTTCTTTATTGAATAGTTCAGACGCGCATTGCGCGGCACCTTGTCATATAAAGCGCACCGTTGGACGCTCATCTTCGTTTGACTAAGAACCCTTGGTCCAACCCGACGATTTGTCATATTCGCAAACAGTCCAGAACGTATAACTTGAACATCCGCTACTTTTGCAATTTCATTCAGATGGGCATTCGCGCTAAGCGTCTCGCCGTTCTCGAAAGACACAGTCAAAGAACAATCATCCCATTCTTCCCCGTTATAGCGATCGCCATCCGTCACATTCAACCGCCTGGAATTCAAAGACGCAAACGCCGTCGCAAGCGATGATTTTCCAGAACCATTTGGCGCAACAAGGAAGTTAGGTTTGTTAGGGTGAAAATCACAATGCACGTCAAGATTTTCGATACCTTTGACGTGCTTGCATGTTATGCCAACCATTCTCGTCATTGGATGCTCCATCCTCCCAAACCATGCCACCCAGTTACACCTCAGGCAACAAGCACGATAGCAGTCGCAGGGCAAGGCGCATTCATCAATTACGAACCGGAGCCGAAGACGCTAGCGTTTTCCACACAAAAGCATCCACATAGAGCGAACGAAGGCCACTCTAACTGTAGAGAGATCGCTCTCTCCGAGAGGTACATCGACACCCATTACAGTCCGAGATAAGCCACCGATGAACTTCAGTGGCGAGCATTCAGCGCATTGCCTACGATACGGGCAAGCCCCGAGGGGGCGTTGCCACCGGAGGCGCTCGCCGCTCCGAACGACTGATAGGAAACCGCCGAGCGCAGGCGCCACGGCCAGGTAATGTGGGTGTCGCGGGGGGGACTTCCGATCGGCTTACCGATTGGAGGATACCACCATGGCACCACCGAGAAGACCTGAAATCGTCATAGGACTCGACGTCGGGAAGTCGTCGCACCGGGCGTGCGTCGTGATGCGCGATGGTGAGGTTCTCGCGAGCGAGCCCGTCGCCAGCACGCCCAACATACGTCTCGCAGCACCCCGCACGCACGCACCACCCAAGCCAAACCCAAAACCCACCTCACGCCCAAACTAAAAGAGGGGCGCACCAGCGCAAGCCGATACACCCCTCGATTCAATCCAGCAGAGTCCCAAACAGAGACCCCGTCTGCGCTAGTCCCTCTTGAACAAGTCGCGCGTGTACACCTTGTCGGCCACGTCGGCCAGGTCGTCGCTCCAGCGGTTGGCCACGATCACGTCGCACTCGGCCTTGAACTTGGCCAAATCGTGCGTGACCTCGCTGCCGAAGAACTCCGGCGCGTCGAGCGTGGGCTCGTAGACCACCACGGGCACACCCTTGGCCTTGACGCGCTTCATGACGCCCTGAATCGAGCTCGCGCGAAAGTTGTCGCTGTTCGACTTCATGGTCAAGCGGTACACGCCGACGACGGGCTTTTTCTTGCCCTCGTAGACCTTGTCCCACACCATTTGCAGCACCTCGTCGGCGACGAAGTCTTTGCGGGTGCGATTGGCGTCGACGATGGCCTCGATCAAGTTCTGAGGCACGTCCTTGTAGTTCGCCAGCAATTGCTTGGTATCTTTGGGCAGGCAGTAGCCGCCGTAGCCGAAGCTCGGGTTGTTGTAGTGGGCGCCAATGCGCGGCTCCAAGCACACGCCATCGATGACGTCGCGAGTATTAAGGCCACGCATCTCACAGTACGTGTCGAGTTCGTTGAAATAAGCCACGCGCAGCGCCAGGTACGTATTAGCGAAAAGCTTCACCGCCTCTGCCTCGGTCGTGCCCAGAACAAGTTTGACAATGCCCGTCGTACCGTCAGCGTTGATGCGGGTAAGCTCGGCAGGGTCCGCACCCTGAGCAAGAAGCTCGGCGAATTCCTCGGCAGCCGCCACGGCCTCGGAATCGTCTTTTGGAGCACCCACTACAATACGGCTGGGGTGCAAGTTGTCGTAGAGCGCCTTGCTCTCGCGCAGAAACTCGGGGCTAAAGAAAATCTTGCTGTCGCCCAGCCTCTCTCGCAAACCCGCGGTGTAGCCCACGGGGATGGTCGACTTGATGACGATCCAGGCGTCAGGATTCACCGAGCGCACGGCGGCGATGGCAGCCTCGACGGAGCTCGTGTCGAAGAAGTTCTTGTCCGAGTCGTAGTTGGTGGGCGTGGCGATGACGGCGTAGTCGGCGCCCGTATACGCCTCTGCCACGTCTACGGTGGCGTGCAGGTCGAGCTCGCGTTCCCCCGCCTTTGCTTCCACCAGGAATCGTTCGATCTCGTCGTCCTGGATGGGCGACTGGTAGTTGTTGATCTTCTCGACCTTCTCGGGCACGATGTCCAGCGCGTGGACCTCATTGTGCTGCGAGAGCAGGACGGCGAGTGACAGGCCGACGTAGCCGGTACCGGCGACAGCAATCTTCATGTTTAATTCCTTTCGCAATTCGATTCTTCGGAAATCAAAACACCTGGCATCTTGAAGACAGACTCCGACGACAGGATAAAAATCCGATTGAACAAAGCTTTCTTAAGCTCATGATCAGAAAGGCCCGCCGATGAGAAAAGCCTTTCTTTAAGCGCTGTAATGTCTTTTCTCACGGCGGCCACAGGGCGCCCATTGCGCCTGAATCCATATGAAAAAATAACTATAAAGCGTTTAGTAGAACTAGCATTTAACCAGTTGACGACGGCTTTCCACCAACGAGCATCTGTTTCCCCCAGAGAACACCCATAAATTAGAATTATCTCGGCAGATTTAATTAGTGAAAATGCACGATCATCGTCAAGTGATCCCAGCAGTACCTGAGATTGCCCCTTAACCACGGTTTCGAGAACCTCATCAGAATGAGATAGAGCCTCAGAGCAAATCTGAGAAGGAGAATCTACTCCACATATGGAATTCCCAGAAAGATCGCCGTGAGCATGAACGCACTCGTGCAAGTAGTAGCCCGAAACGTTTGCAGACGAATAGACACTTGCTGAGCTTGTCCGTTGCAACTCAAGCATGGAATCAAGTACTTGGGTATAGTTAAGCGTCACAAAATGAAAATCGAAAGTTAATGGCGCACTAAAGTTCCCGAGAACAGAAATACGTTCGCGCGGAGCCAACTCATCAAGCCAGCTACAAAGTGACGAGAGGCACTCCCCCGCCGCCTGCTCAACTAAATTGTCGTCAACAAAACTTCCTTTCTCGGATATAAACGCATTAAGATCTGACTCAATGGCAGCTTTGGCATTCACGTATTCAGCAACAGGATCCTCCACGTCCTCCATCAAGTCGACAACGGAAGCATACTCCCCGAGCTTCTTTTCAAAATCTGCCCAGTTTTCAGGACCATCAATGAGAATTCGCTCGGCAATCCTTCCAGCAGGAGAACATTCGCCATGATGCTTATCAGCAAATCCGCGAACAAAGTCCTGGGTAAATGTACCGAGACCCGCTGCTAAATCAAAGCCATTCCCAACGATGACGCAGACATTTACCCTCTCGCTCAATTTTCATATACCTTTCCGTCTAGCAACCGTAATACTCGCGATACCACTTAGCGAAGGCCCTCAGGCCGTCCTCGAGCGGGGTCGCGGGCTTGTAGCCCAAGTCGCGCTGGAGCGCTGTCGTGTCGGCGTAGGTGACGGGCACGTCGCCGGGCTGCATCGGCACGAGCTGCTTGTGGGCCTCGAAGTCGTAGTCCGCCGGGAGCACGCCCTCCTCCACCAGCACGCGCTGCAACGTATCGACGAAGTCGAGCAGGTTCTCGGGATGAGAGTTGCCGATGTTGTAGACGCGGTGAGCGGCGAGCGGCAGCCCGTCCTCGCCCATCTTCACCTCGGGCGCGGCGTCCATGACACGCCTGACGCCCTCGACGATGTCGCCGACGTAGGTGAAGTCGCGGCGGCAGTCGCCCATGTTGAAGATCTTGATGGTATCGCCGCGGCGCAGCTTCTCGGTGAAGCCGAAATAGGCCATGTCGGGCCTGCCCATGGGACCGTAAACCGTGAAGAATCGCAGGCCGGTCGCCGGGATTGAGTAGAGCTTGGAGTAGGCGGCGGCCATGAGCTCGTTGGACTTCTTGGTGGCGGCGTAGAGCGACACCGGCGAGTCCACGCGGTCCTCCTCGGAGAACGGCACCTTTTTGTTGCCGCCGTAGACCGAGCTGGAGCTCGCGTAGACGAGGTGCTTGACCGGGTGGTGGCGGCACGCCTCGAGCACGTTGAAGAATCCGATAAGGTTGCTCTCGAGGTAGGCACGCGGGTTCTCGATGGAGTAGCGGACGCCCGCCTGCGCGGCGAGGTTCACCACGATGTCGAAGCCGTTCTGAGCGAACAGGCGCTCGATGAGGGCGGCGTCGCACAGGTCGCCACGCACGAAGATGAAGCGACCGTCGGTGTCGGCCCCGGCCAGCATGCGCAGGCGCGCGTCCTTGATGCCGGGGTCGTAGTAGCTGTTCAGGTTGTCGAGGCCGACGATCACGTCATCGGTCTCCTCAAGCAGCTTCTTGACGAGGAACGCGCCGATGAAGCCGGCGGCTCCGGTGACGAGGACTTTTCTATTTGCCATATATCAATCTCCTAAATATTAAAAGCGCCTAAAGCTCGACTTTTCGGTTGACATATCCCTCCGTTGCATTCTCACGAGGAATAACGCGACACGGATTGCCCACGACAATGGAATGGCTGGGGATATCGCAGTTCACATACGCCCCTGGAGCGATGAGGACATCGTCGCCGACCGTAATGGCCCCGACGATGGTGGCGTTTACGCCGACCCACACGCAGTCTCCCAATACTGGCGCGCCTTTTCTCTTACCACGGTTCTCTTGCCCGATCGTCACGCCCTTGTGCAGGTTGCAGTTCGCACCGATGACAGCGGCCTCGTTCACCGTGATATTAAAGGCGTGCCCAAGGTAAAGCCCTGGTCCAATCTGAGTGGTGCTGGGAATTTCCAAACCATACCTTTCACGCATTCGACGAATCATTAGTCTCCAGATCGGATTATTGGACCTCTGCGCTCTGCGCAATAGCCAAATAAATCTCATAGCGTGCTCAGACCAAAAGGTGGAACTAGATGGATATCTGCCCAAATCGCGACAGCCCCCCGAGCATTTTTCAGCCGCCAATATTAACCCCTCCCCAACGATTTCAGATCTTCAAAAAAGACAATGTCCAATTATGCGAAAAGAAATAGTTCTTCAGATGGCAACGAGACAGCTCTTAACGCACTAAAGTCGTATAGCTATTGCACTTTGCAGCCACATAATGCCTTTTCGCCACGGTACTGATTAGTCCGGATACCCCAACAGCCCCCGATGGGCTTAGGCAGATTCCGATTCGATGTTATGAAATTAGCATCTTGTGCCCCAAACGGCCGGGGAATCATACGGCCTATCGGGAAAGGCGCCATAGTCTAATTGAATATCCAAACCGTTTTCTAGAATGAAACGCTCAACGCGATCGCCAAGCTTTTCTGGATGTCCAGACGAAATGTTATATATACCGTCACCCTTAGCCCCCGTAACCACATCAGCGACAAGGGAGCAGAAGTCACCGTAATCCAAAAAGTCATATTGGCACTGCCCAGTTGTGAAGGGGAATGATTTTTTGCCTTCTGCAGATGCCTTGCAAATTTTAGAGAAAATAGAGGCTCCATAGGGATTGTTGTCGACGATGTAATAGCCACGAAGCCACTGAAGCTCGATATCCGCGTCAGCACAAGTCAACATAGCGGCCTGCCTCAATGCATTCTTCGCTATACCGTACATACTCTGCGGATTGCATGGGGTGCCGGCCCTGATGCCGCCCTCATGGTATCCAATTTCATGCATGCTCCCCATAATCGCCAATCTCCTAAGGGGAGAGCTAGATAGCTTACGAACAAACTCAACGTGCAGAGGAAGATCTTCCATATGCGCAGCCGAATTGTGTTTAAAGCCGTCGCGCCATGCAAGATGAACTATGCAGTCGGGATTCCCCATTTCAGCATAAGGGTCAACCATATCGAACAGGCTCGCCTGAATGCGCGTGACACAATCCGGAATTCGGTTAACCGCCCGATCAACCGCCACGACATCGTTGCCGCGTCTCGTCAGCTCTTCCACAACCCCAATACCGAGAAAGCCATTAGCTCCCGTAACCGCTATCTTCATCGAATCCTCCGAACAGGAAACTTGACTACTCATTCCCATAGAAAACTAAGTCTTTCAACAAATTACAACCGACGAATGCTATTTGGAATTCTGCAGCGCAGAAAGAGGGGGGTGGCGTCTATCTTTATCAGATAAAACCAGCTGAGATTCATCGAAGAGGTCGTCTCCATCAAGCGCAGGCCACTCTATTCCAATTTTGGGATCGTTCCACATGAGCCCGCCCTCGTCGCCGGGATGATAGACATCATCGCATTTGTAACAAAACTCAGCCGAATCGCTTAAAACGAGAAAGCCGTGGGCAAAGCCACGCGGAATGAAGAACTGTCTCTTATTCTCTGCAGAGAGGACCACGCCTTCCCATTTACCGTATGTCGCGCTATCTTTGCGCAGGTCAACAGCAACATCGAATACCTTGCCAGAAACGACACGGACCAGTTTCGATTGCGGATGATCTATCTGAAAATGCAAACCGCGCAATACCCCCCTTACGCTTGAAGATTGATTATCCTGAACGAAAACACAGCCTATCCCTCCAGCTACGAAGTCGGACTGTTTATAGGTCTCCATAAAGTAGCCGCGAGAGTCACCGTAAGCATTGACGTCAATGATCTTCACGCCCTCGATGGAGGTGTCCGTGAAGGTGAAATTCCCGGAAGTGATTGTGTCACCCTGTGCCATTATTTCCATCCTAACTGTTTCTACTGTCCCTGGGCCCTATACCTGGCCTCGGTGGCCTCCTTGGCCGGACGCCACCAGGCCTCGTTGGCCACGTACCAGTCGATCGTCTGCTTGAGCCCCTCGGCGAAGTCGGTGTGGGCCGGCCTCCAGCCGAGCTCGCGCTGCAGCTTCGTGCTGTCGATGGCGTAGCGGCGGTCGTGGCCGGGGCGGTCGGCGACCCAGTCGAAGTCC